>Ga0209208_10002195_pt1 | contig 27888 bp, 14 predicted proteins | sample S1TSphfallax_3_FD_187694 | JGI IMG/M metagenome (GOLD analysis project Ga0209208, IMG submission 187694) | Host-associated microbial communities from peat moss isolated from Minnesota, USA - S1T2_Fd - Sphagnum fallax MG (SPAdes) (version 2) | ecosystem: Host-associated > Plants > Peat moss >...
TCCGAACAATCTAAAAAAGACTGAACTCTGTTCAAACGTTCATTCAGCAGAAATTGAACATTGTGCAACGTGAATAGCACATTGGTGCAATCCGAAGTTGGAAATTCGAGATCTATGACTAACAAGCGTGTCAAAAAGATAGAACGCTACGGTTGTTACATGCTGCCTTCTAAGTCAATAGCAAACTTCATGAATCACGAATTGATCACGAAGCTTATATGCAGAAATTTCCAACACACCCACTTTGCAAATGAAGATAGCAGATAGTTGGACTATGAAAAGCATCCTTCTGACAGTAGGAATGGTGGTAGTGGGGATTGAGGAGAACATTTATGTACCGATACTCTTGTGAAGAAAACTATCTGCTGAAATTTTTGACATGGGTGTCAGAGTGCTGCTGCGTGGACTTATATTGTTTGGTTTTTGGTGAGCAGTGAACTGTCTAGCTGGGAAGCAAGGCAATGTTCGAAACGGTGTGTTAGATTGGAGGAGGCGGCCAAGAAGCTGCAATCTGGTGGAGAGTCGACGACGACGACAAAGAGGCGGTGAATTATTATTATTATTTTTGTTTTGTCACGATGCACGTCACATTTTAATGGTTGTGCCAGGTACACCCATCTACCTTCAAGTAGTAGAGTGTGTAACATAACTGTCTTTCTTGGACTGACACTCTCTTTCCCTCTCTTTCTTGCTTTGTAGAACTGAAATCAGTCTCAGAATGTGGAGGGTACCTTATATATAGGAGAAGGGCCTGAGTTCACGCCCTTCCACGATTTGAGATCTGTGTCCAAGGCCGGAAGGCTGAGGGAACAGGTCCAAAATCACGGAAGGGCTTGTACTCAGGTCTTTTTCCTAGGTAAAGCATTGCTGGGATTTTTTCATTTTTTAGAGAAAGTGATAGGCTGGCTAGTACCTTCCGCTGGACAGAAGATCCCAGTACAGCCCGGCCGGTACCTTCCACCGCAGAAGATCCCGCTTGCTGAAAACAGGTTTCTTCAGGTAGGTAAGGGAGCTGAAAATACAAAGGAAAAATCCAGGCACTGCTTTATGATTGTGAACAAATGAGCCACACTCTGTGTAGGTTAAAGTGGGTTTAACTGGAATAAAGGCCCATGTCAGGTGGCCTAGAGCACAGGACCTATTTCGGTAAAGCCTGTGGTTGAGGCCTTTGTTAAGTGTAAATTAGTTTTTGTTTATTTTTTTATTTTTATGAAAAAAACCAGAAATAATTAATATGTGAGGTGTTTCGAAAAATGGGATGCCTGCCAGAGTGAATTTTCCATTGTTTGAAATGCCAAAAACATATGACAGGTAAGGTGCCCTCTAATTGGACCAAAATTTTTGGAGAAGGTCTGGGCATGAGACTGTTTAAAAAGATCCGACCAAGTTCTTTTTTTAATTTTATTTTCATATTTTCAAGACCTGGGGAGGGTTTCAAAATTTGCAAAAAGTAAATTTACCTGGGTTTCAAATCGCCAATTCTCAAAGCTGGTTTTTGCATACCAGTTATTAGAAATTTTATTATCTCCAAAATTAATTTTTAATGTTATTTTTCTTTAAATGCACAAAAAATGAATTTTTTAATAAAAATTCAACATTTTATATGTCCACTAGTTCATCTCGTTCAAATGAACTTTCAAATTCTTCTAACTTATCTTCATAACCTAAATCTATTTGAATAAACTCTACTAAATTGGAAGGCAGTTTACATCCATCTCTAGAATCATTTGGCAAATTTTTGCTCACAAAAATCAAATTTTCTAAGTTTTCTAATTGTAAATGACATCTCCTAAGATTTGTTAGTATGTCTGCTAAAAAAAAATTCTTTTTGTTTCAATTTGTGACCCTACAATGCCTAAGATTTGACAAGCCAAAAAACCAACTATAGGAAACATGGCTTCATGCTTTGCCCACCATTAAAGAGGACATTTGATGTCTTTGGGATCCACTTGGTAACATTTGAAAATCAATAGTTCCCTAGTGATAAGTTCTTTTGATGGCTCACTTGTGGATGCAATTTGTTGAATAATATCCAAACTAGAATTTTCATCACCTATTTGATCTACACATCAAATAGATTTTGTCATTAAATGCAAATGATGATAACATTTCAAAAGCATAGGATATAAAGTTCTCTATCATATTCATCCACAATATTTACACCTTTTCGGCCAACAAAGGAAGATACTAGACAAAGGCTTTTGAATCCAGGGTCTAGCATCAAAAACAACATGTTGTGAGCTTTTTTATTTTCAAATTTATTTTAAAAAGAAAGAAAAGAATCCAAAACATCATAGACTTCTCTTTTGATGTTGCAAGCAAACAAAGATAACTCAAAAGCTACCCCATAATCATCATTAATCAAACTAACTTGGGCAGATGGGTTTATAATTTCTTCCTTGAATTATAAGCACATAATAATGGCAGATTGTAATGCATAAAAAAGAAATTTAAGGTTGGTTCAAAACATAAGTAATCACAACAAGAGATAAAAAGTCCACAATTATTTTAAAGAAGTGCCAAGAAAGAAAAGGAGGAACTTTTCCACTTATTCTTACAGTATTTTGCCTACTATAACAAAGAATAATAACATCTTTGAATTGCAAGGCTTCTTGAAACATAATGATTTTGTTGGAAAACCTACAAACAAATTAAAAATTCCAATGTTAGGAGATCTAATTAAAACAAATCAATAAAAAACGAGAAAGACAATCATTTTGAAAAAAAATTGCAATAAATTAAATAATCACCTTTTCTTCATTGGAATATTTCATTTTCTTGGAAGCAAGTTAGAGTTTGAACAAGCCTTGTTCCATTCTTGTTTACCTTTTCTAGATTTTTTAAGCCAAGGTATACATTTTTGCAAATATGATTGGGTAGATTTGATTGAAACAAACTTGAAATTCTTGCAATTTTTTTCATTAGTAGTAGCATATTGGCATGCTTTGGAAAAAACATGTCCAAAACAAGCACTAACCTATTAACACCCTAATTAATTATAAACTTTGAAACCATGACCTTGATTTTTTTAATACCTTGCTAAGGTTTTAATAAAATTAAAGTACATATTTGATCAAGGTTTCAAAGGTCTAATTCTCACATTATATGAAACCTTATAGTTGCGTTTCATAAAGGGCATCACTCAATGTGATACCCTAAGGGATTCAAATTGAAAATTGGTTTGAAACTGTGTTCGGTTTTCACATTTTTTCTCGACATGTACAAAAGGACTCTTACAAAGTGTACGAGGCCCCTTGTAGACACATGTAACAGGACCCTTAAACATGTAAGGTGCCTCCTATTCCTACCACCTCATGATATACAAATGTTTAGGCACATCATAATATTTACCTCATACTTTACAACAAGTAAAGATCTTAAAACATTCTTGGAATAAGAAGACAAGGTCATAGTTGAGTTTGGCCTTCATTTCAAGGTTGTGCCCCACCCACGGCCTTTACCATACACATCAATTATGTAGTGTATTTTGAAGGCATGTTACACATTAATATTGGTTCCTTGAATTGAAGGGTGTACCTTAGGTGAGACCTTTTACACCTACTCAATGGGTGTAAAAGGCCTATTATAGGTGTACTGAACTTTTTTTTCATATCACCTCATGATCAAAATAATTTTAGGGTTGTGATAAAATTCACCTTGTGCTTTGTGATGGGTAAGCCACATGAAAAGTGGACGTTTCTAAATGTGGGTGACATTGGACTCTCACTTTGTCCTAGGCCACTGATATTGGGTATGCCTCTATCTGGGGGCTTTACCCTACACATAATGAACTATGTAGTCATTAAAACTAACATAATTGGTTTTCCATACTTAGTTTTGAATTGAATATGATCTCATATTTTGATTGGAAGTTTTGATGTCTAATTTACTTATGAGAATAAGATGTGGAGGAAACGATGGAAGGAAGTAGAGTAAGAGGCTAGGCCATCATTCATGGATGATTTCCTAGCTTGTACGTCTAGTGATAGGTTAGTGATTTCATTGATGAGTGGGTTTGTGTTCTTCCAATTGCATTCTTTTCTTTGGTTGCACTTTTTTTTTTTTTTTTTTTTTTGTTAGTGGCACATATGGGTGTTAATGAGCATTGTGCATGGAAGTGTAATTTTCATATAAATGGTCATGTAAATGTAAATGATTTACATTTACATGCTGAAATTATTTATACTTCCACATATTTTGAGGCACCTTTTTTTGTTTTAAACTTAAATTTACATTATTGAAAATATAATGTAGATAATAATATTAAAATAATATTTTCATTAAATAATCATAATTATTTAAAATATCCTATAATCATCTTTGAAGTGCAAAAGAAAAGGAATAATGAAAAACTAACAAGAAGAAAAATAAGCTTCCAAGTTACAAAACGTTTTTGTTTTTGTTTATTTTCTTTGGACCCCTCCTACTTTCAAACCTCATAACTTTCTTATTTCTTGTTCATTTTAAACAATTTAAAGTGCTATAGGAGCGCCACCTGAAGTCCTACAAATCACATTGGAACTCTATAGCGAAAAAACAACATAAAATGAACTTTCTGGATGTTTAAGAACTGGCCTTTGTAGTGTTCAATAGTTTTCTTTTGAGTTTTTGACCCCCTTTACTTTGGTGGGCCATAACTTTCTCATTTCTAATCTGTTTTCAATGATTCTTAGTTTGTTAGATGCGCCAAGAAAAAGGCTTCAAGTTTTCTTTGGACATCAAATGCAATAGAGCCCTGCCTTGGCTGGTATAATCTAATACAATAGTTACATGTAATGTGCAACTAAGTTGATTCATGACGTTTGCAATGGAATGTTTTAACCCATATCCTTTGGCTTCAAATTCTATTTGGCTCAACATATAACTATGAGCAATAGCTATGCATTAACCAAATATTAAGTGCCATTGGGGATGAGTGACGCACTCCCAAGTCCCGGGTTGAACCCACTTGAGGGTTCAACTATGTAGAGTTGCGGAAAGTTGGGACTCGGAAGGCGCTCCCAACTTCCAGCACTATAGAGGGGTAGAGGGGCATGCTAGAAGTCCTGGGATTAGACTAGGAAGAGGGACTAGAAGATCAAGCTTGATTCTGCATCCAAAACAAATCACAAAGTGGTTAGTTCACATTCGGGAACACCCTTGAATGTTGGGACAAGCCACGGGCACTTTGACACACAAGACTCACCACGGCCTGGACTTGGGGGAAGCCACCACCTTCCCCCATATAGTATTCTCTGTGTTACTCCGCGGAGACTACATCCAAATGGCTCTTTTTCTCGGGACTCCCAAGTTGGAGTCCCGAAATTGTCCTGAAACTGTCTCGGTTAGAGTCCCGGGACTTTGGGAGCTCATAACTCCCGATTGCAGAGTCTGATCGCAACGAGGTCCAAACCAAAGTTATAGCCCTCGTCAAGATCTTTCCAACGCCATGTCGCACTCTCAATTCGGAGGTCGAGAGGAGGTCGAATCCCGACTTTTAGTGGTCGGGAGTCAAACTGCCAGTTTGACTCCCGGCCCTGCTTTTGCCCATAACTTGGGCTACAGATGTCCAAATGGCCAATGCGAGGCCATTTTCGATATCTACGCTTCAAGACCTTTCCAATGACACCAAGAACACCTCAATGCGAGTTGTTTTGGGCCTTGTTGTCGAACTCTAAACATTCGAGAGTCCCGGAGGACTCCAAGTCCCCAACTTTCGGAATGTTGGGCTTCACCCCCACACTTGGCCAAAGTGGGGTTGCGACAATGAGTGAATGAAAAAAACTTGACCTTTGTGAAATGGTTAAACCTAAAAATAAAATCGGATTATTTTAAACCTACCTATATAACTTAAGCCTAGCTACTTTTTAACCTACTTGCATACCTAAGTAAACTTATTTAGTAGGGTTTAATTATTACCTACCTACCTATTTATGCACCACGTGTCAATATCTTATTAGTCATATATTGGACGATTTAGATTTCATTGATTAATATTTAAAATTTTAAAAATAGGTGGGTTTTGATTGCCACGTGTCACCAAATAATTGGTGTTACATGAACATTCCATGGTATGCCACGTGTCTTCATCTTAGTGGCAGAAACTTCGATGATTGAGATTAATCCAATGAATTTTTAATTTTGAAAACAAAAAAATTTAAATAGTGACACGTGTCCATAAGTTAGTTGTTTAATTTTTACACATATGTCATATTTTGATTAATTGCATTGTAGTTGGAAGGAGAGTTGCACATAAGGTGCAACTACATTTGGATTTGTATGTATGTATGAACATGTATATTAAGACCGAATATACATGTTGCATATGTAATATCACATGCAATTGGATGTCATGTGCAACTTGTCTTATGCAACTACACAAATTTGCAATTCCATGTGTCGCATGCAACTAACTTTTAGTTGCAAAAGACAGTTGTAAAACCCAAAATTTCTAGGCCACATAACCTAAGTTACTAGGTGGATTATGTTAAAAGCAAACCTTGGCCTTCTAGCATAAGTAGCCTAGGTAGCTAGCTTAGCCAAAAGTCAACTTAACCCAACTTAGGTTACCTAATTTAGGCTACTAAGTGGCCTAGGTTAAAAACAAACTTTGGCCTCCTAACCTAAATAGCCTAGGTTGCTTAACCTAGTTTAATTGGCCTACGTATCATAAATTGCAAGAGCAAGGATTTGAACCCCCCACCTCCATTTTGGGGTTCAACTCTTCATCCATTGCACTACCACATTTTTAAACTATTAATTGTATTAAACACAAAATTATAAAGATAAAAATATTAGCCTCAAATTAAATTAAGTTATTTTAGATTGACATGGTTGACCTAGGTCAACCTACCTACTACTTACCAACCTAGTCTAGGTTAACTTAGGCTTCCTTAAGTTGATTTAAGATGAATTAAGTCAACCTAGAATACCTACAAGCCTAGCCTAAAATACTACTTAAGCTTTACACTAGATTTAGATTAAATTAAAATAGACGTATCTAGGGTAGACCTAATCTAATATAAGGTAAACTTAAATCATCTAGTGTAAAAATGGTTAAACATAATTATTTTGATTACAAATAGCTAAATTAATATGTAAATTGGATTAAACACAACTATTTAAACCAAACATGTTTAAACTAACATAAATAAGGTTAAACACAATAATTATTTTGATTAAACATGGTTAAATATAATTACTTTAACTAAACATGGTCAAACAATTTAAAACACAATTCCTTAAATTAAACATGGTTAAACTAATATAAATGAAATTAAACACAATTACTTTCACTAAACATGGTTGAATGTGGTTAAACATGGCTAAAAATTATTAATGTGTGGTTAAATTAATATAATTTAGATTTAAAATAATGATTTATTTTAAATATAGCTAAACTAACCTAAATGAAGTTAAACATGGCTAAACAATGATAAATTAAGTTCAATTTCAATAACATTTTGGGTTAAATTTGGCTAAATTATGATAAAATCATAAACTAAAATAAGTTATTTTAATTAAACTTGGTTGATAAAATGATTGGTCCTATGTGATTGTAAATTATTATTTTTTAAAAGCATTTTTAGTTGTTTCTTTAATCATGTTACACATTGTAGTTAGATATAACATGTTGTAAAAAACATGTTTTGGCATTATGAACAGTTTTGACCAATCAATAAATGCAATTTTATTCAAATTAATGTCATGAATCATGAGGTTGACTATTAATTGTTAAAGACATTTTTAGTCATGTCCTTATCGTGTTGGACATTGTAGTTACATAAAATAAGTTATAAAAGACATGTTTTGACATTATAAACATTTTTAACAAATCAATAAATGTAATTTTATTGAAATTAGTGTCATGAATCATGAAATTGACTATTAGTTCTAACACCTTGTTGACATATGGTATGCCATATCATCATCATTAAAAATTGAGTCACTATTAGTTGTAAAACTAAATGGTATTTTTTAATAGTTAATTTTAAATCATTCAATTATATTAATATAAATTCAAAAATAATAATATATTTACCCAAAAATTGAACAAGTCATCATATTGACTATAGTCACAAAATAATGATGCCACATGGCATCTTGATGTCATTTACAACTACATAATAATTTTTATGAAAAATTAATTATAAACATAATTTTAAAAAAAGATAATCAATTTTTAAATTAATTGCAAAACCAAGATGTGTTGTTGGGCATAATATTAATAAAACTTATCTTTTAGTTTAAATTGCATTAAGTATTTGGTTTCAGTAGTCATCCAAATAATTGTTTAAAATGGATTTTATTCATTGACCAAACTTATAGTGGTTGTTAATGCAAAAAGCCCACATAATTAAAGCTTTGTTAAAATGTGAAATTTGGCAACTTAATTATTATCAAGGAAAAAGGTTGTTAAATAAAGAAAGGAATAATATAAAAGATGAAAACACATGAAAGTAAGACTTTTTTATTGTTTACCTACCATCCTATAGCAACTACCATCATGCAACAATTACTATTTTACACATATGGTCATTTGCAGACTTAAAAGAAGACCCAATCGTCTGCACATTTTTGAAAGTTGTTACCTATTGTTTACAAAATTTGCAGACCCTTTGTAGTTGTTGCTTATTTTTTATAATGCTTGTAAACCCTTTGTGGTTGTTACTAATTATTTGGAACAACATTACTTTCCCTAAAGACCTCAAATTTCATATCTACCTTTTTGTTGCTGCCTTTCAATGGTAACTATCATCTTGTGCTAGAATGCATTTACTATTCTAAAACTAAAATAGAAAGTAAATAATATTCTAACTTTATAGAAGAAAAGGAAAATTAATACATAAGAATAACAAAATTCTATATAAATTTGACATGAACTATTTTCACTTTTTTTAATGACATTTTAAGTAAAACACAAACCAAGAAAAAACATTAGAATCCATACAATTTCAACCATTCTCCATTACATAAAGATAAATACAACTTTCTTCCATGCTTTTCATTTTTTTTCGTACAAAACTGTCACACACAAGCATCATCCTAATGTTAATGATCTAATATTCTAATATTCTAATGAAATCCTTCACTCCTTCAAAAAAATAAATAAAAAGCCCAAGAAGGATGTTCACCACATAAAGGTTCAATCCTTATCTTCCTAAATCTCCTTATTCTAATCCCTTGCACACATCTTAATTAAGGGAAATTCATCCATCCTTTATCCACTTGAAATAATTAACTTAGATAGATTCACCTTTTAGTAAATAGAAGATGATAATTTGCCTTGTTAAGTGAACTAGAATAGGATATCATTTTTAATAATTAATATTACTTTTATTAGAATTCCTCTTTGAATGAATTTTTATTCTTCAATCCCATGAATGTCATTGTATTAATGGTATTATTGTTAGAAAACACTTTCATTTTAGAATTCTTTTGAAATTATTTTTTCATTTGATGATAAGTACCATCTAGTTACCATCTAGTGACAATATTATTGTCTCCTAACATCCATGGTGTTTAACCAACATAAAACAATTTTCTACCTTTAATAAGTTTTGTTTTAAAAACCAAAACTCAAGCTTCAAGGTTCAAAATACACTAAAACACTAATTAAAAAGCAACTCAAACCTTAATTCTAAATGCAAAAGCCTATACACTTAGAGCTTCATTCTAAAAACCAAAGGTCAAGCCTTAAGGTTCAATATATACTAAAACCCTAATTCCAAAAGCAAAGTTGAAAAGATTATGTAGCTCACTAAATTCATGAAGCTTGTTAAAAAGTTAGGACTCATGGTTATATTGTAAATATAAAAATGTAATGTGCTTCAAAGGTTTGGACTAGACTCGACAATTTAGAATCCATATTCTAGAGTTTAGACAACAATGTTTCAACTTGTACCAATGTCCATAACTCCATAATGATTCAATGAATCACTAGCAACATTTGAAGTTCAAGCAACAATACCCAAATCCAATTGTTGGAATTCAGCAATTGCATCAACTTGAAAAGAACAAACCATGAATTAAACCCTAAAGGTTAACCTTTGAATTCATCAACGGGGGCCATGGTTTGGGACTTAAAAGGACTAACTTCTAAAGCTTGAACCTTGCAAGTTGCAACCTTCTTGTAGCATGCTTGCAATTTAACATTAAACTTTTAACGATCATATTTGGATTCTATAGCAAATCCAAGCTTCGAAGGGGAAAAGGTTTAAACCCTTATACCTTGTACAAAATGTTGCCTAAGGTAATGTCACAATAGGTTACATCATTGTAAATGAATGAACCTACATTATTGATAAGAACTTTGACTATTGAAATTGCATCAAAAAGCGATTGACAATGGTGTGTTCAAATGTGTAAGTAGCTTAAATTGATGAATTGAAGGAGAAGATTGTCAAAATTGAAGGTGACTACTCTCATAGCATAGTCATGAATGTGGTGAAAGGAACAGTAGATATGAGAGAATGAAAAGGTGCCTCTTTCCTAATTAAGGTCGAAAATGACAAATCCTAACCCTAGGGTGGAGCCATTTGGCACATTCATATCAAAAGTGAAGGCCATATGATGATGACATGTGTTTATTTTTTAAGGGTTCTCTTGCAAATAAGGTAAGGCCAAATGGAGATATTTGGAATTTTTTCAAGCTTAGAGGTGGCCAGCCCCTAAGAAAAGGTAGGGATTTGGCTGAAATTCGTCAGTAAAACAAACGTTGGCTGCAAGCGAGAAGCAAGCCATTCTCAATCAACCTGCAATAAAACCTATATTTGAAGAGAAATATAGAGCAGAAATGGTTCTGCACCTGGGGGAGTAGCTCAAATGGTAGAGCGCCCGTTTCGCATACGGGAGGTAACGGGATCGATGCCCGTCTTCTCCAAGAAACTTTGAAATCCCTTTTGAGGAAATTTCTGCAAAAGCAAAGTCTACATGCAGTTACTAAATCTTCGACCTAATCACAAATTCTTGCAATTTTTCCTAAAGACCTTCCACCTCGACGATCGTGGAACTGCAATCTCGCATAGTAAGTTGTGCGTGTGTGGATTTTGGATTGTATTCGTGCGGTGGGTATTTTTGCCAATTTTGTTTCGTACTATCTTTGTTGCCCTTCTTTACGGTACTTCGCGGTATTCTTGATTTCTAGACGTGCTCGCTTTTGTGAATTAAACGAAAATCAGAGCAGTTTCGTGTTTACAGCCATGAAGATTCCAGCTGTTTTTATAAATTCACGCATCAATAATTTGTAGAAGAAGAAGAATCTATAGAAATCAAGAATACGGCACCAGTTCCAACTTCATTGCAAGCCACGTGAATACGGAGCCTACCTGTCTAGAAATGGTGCAACAAGAATCTTTTTTAGGTTTCCCTGTGGGACCATCGAGAAGAATTTGAATTTCCCCTATGCAAACATGAAATGGGTTGTTCGACAATGGGAAAATACAATGATTTCTCTGTTTAACAATGAGAGAATTAGAATAAGAGATTGAAATATTGACTAGTCTCACTATTCCCTTGAAGAGCTTTCGCTGCTATTTTGTTAATTCAACTTTAATTCATCAGGGGTTTCCACTCTTTTCCCTACAGGCAATGCAAAAAACGTTTCTTATATGCAATATGTATACGCAATGATATGGTGGGATGAGTCTGGTTCTGTATTGTGAAGAGGAAACTAGCAGTTGGTTCTTTGAAACGAATGATGCGGCCTGCAGCTGTGCAGGCCCTTAATTGCCGTGGTTGGACTTGGGAATCCAGAACTGCACGATCGACCTTGTCTTGGTTGGTGCTACCGATGTGTGCTCTTCAACAAGACTGACTTCCGGGCTCAGTATTGTACTTGTGGAGGAACCTCTTCCGTTGTTGTAAGTCGAATCTATATTTGAATCACTTGACGCTGAAGCTTGTCGGTACAATGAAGATTCAGGTCGACTCGAGATACAGCAGCTACTTCCCGGACCCTCATGATGAGAATCGCTCAGTCTCCGATCAAGAGGCCGGATCAAAAGCGATCCACCGTTTTGCGCTGGTTTCATCCGCTCGGGATCATAACTTCCTTCACGCGGATCAGTCATGGTACCTGATAATAGCTCTTTTGCAGGTACCTGATTCTCTATATGGTCACATTTGCTTCGCATCCTTCGGAGATAAACAGCCATGATGTCCGAGTTTCGTTTCTCCTGTTCCAACTGCAATTTTTGAATAGGTTCCATGAGAATAAAGTCATGCTTCTTTTCACTGGGACACGTCGGCATTACTATGTCAACAAGGGAAGGACCAATTGAGAGACGTAGAGCATCGTGATCGGCACATGAGACGTGATTCTGAAACTGAATTTTGGAGTGTTGTCGCTGATTTGAGCAAGGAGCTGCGGGGATCGTCATGGAGGTTTTGTAACTGGAGGTTCTGATGAGAGTAGGGTTTATGTTGACCAACGATCCCGCAGAATCTGTCCGAGATGGTGAAGTTACGAAATCCTCGTTATCATCAACGCTAACGGATCGCTGTGAATCGAGGAAACTTGGGTCGACCCACATCGACAACCACGAATTTGTACCAAGTGGTTCCGCGTTCTCCCAAGTAGCAATCGAGGATGGCATGAATGCGTGAATAATACCTTGACGACCTGACGATGGTGAACAATTTTGAACTCCTTGAACGTTACCCGCATCTTCCTGAGACAGATTCCAACCGCTGTGATTTGCACGAATCTGGCCGTCCCAGTCTTGTGCTCTGTCGCCCATATTGTGTGCTATTATGGCCCCCCTCTCCTTTCGCACCGTCGCGTTGCACTCATCGTGGTGCTCGATGAAACTCTCCACCCTGTTGCAGAGAATACAACATCGCGTCATTTCAGAGACATCTTGGATCCCCCTTAGATCATCGCTCCTATATTATATAGTCGCAAGATATGATCCAGCTACATCATCGGAGGTTTTCCAGCCATCTTCTGTACTCACCTGGAGAAGACGCGACCGCAGTCGCAGGAATGACCACGGGCGCCGCAGCTCTTCACGTGTGCCTTATAGTCAGACTGGACAGCGTACCCTTTGGAACACTTTTCGCATCGCCATTGCTTTTCAGTGCTGTGCTTTCTGCGATAGTGCTTTCTGATGCCCACAAGGTCACCGAGCGCATGGCAGGCGTTGTGATGCAGACAGGACTCCACCGGGCACACGTAAACGCGCTTGAGCACCTCAGAAGTCCCCCTCTTCGGCAGTGTCCACGGTACCTGTCATAACACATTCAACTCCAGCGACCATCTAAGACCAACAATGTTCAAACCGAAACACAAACCTGCACATGCTGCATATATTCTTGCTCAATCCAATCACCTAGTAATGGAGCTCGACCATTCCATATATGACTTGCGAAGACCTCTTGTCACCGGACCATCAAATTAATATAGTGGGAAAGTGATCAACTCCTGCGAAGTGAGATGTGAAAGGTCGAAATAGGAGCTCAACGTCTGGAGCTCAACTGGAGTGGAGAGGCGTCATGAATATTATTAACCTTGTGTCGGCGTTTGTGCATCTGAAGGTTTTGGTCACGTTGGAAGCCCTTGCTACATATCTCGCAGACGTATCTGTCGGACTCCATTAGCCTCTTTGGAGTCAGTGCGACGACCTCTGCATCCGCATCTGCAGGGTTCACGACGCCACCCACAAAATATTATACATCTGAGTCGTCTGGATAAGTAGCTCACCCTCTCTATTTTGTTGTTCAGATTTGTCCACATGTAGATTCTTAAGCTCGCTTTAAAAGTCAACAACATCCTAGCTTTAATGTCTCGAAGTTATGGTTGAGTCTCGAGCTTCTCGTACTACGATCTATCACGGCTTGATGCAGCGACTCATACCAAGGGTTAGGAACACCGACAATGCTTTAGCCTCTACGCTGTCTACGTTGTCTAGGAAATTATTGCAGACTATCTCAGGAGTCAGCAGTACCCTACACCATGTTAGGTTATGGAGTCTGCAAGTTGCCTCACATGAACAAAAGAATACTCAAACTCTGTGAGGTTAAGCTGTACTAGCTGTCGAGCAGAACTACTTACCAGGTTTTCCCGCCTGACGTCGCTTGCACTTCTTATTGATGCTGTTTGCGCTACTTGGAGGAGGAGGCGAGGACCTATCAAGGCTGGGAATGTCAGCGGCTGAAGGTGAAAGCTCAACGACGTGAACAATATTGCGATCAACGGCAGCGCCGCTCGAGCCAGTTCCAGATCCATTCTGCAGAGCGCCTCTACTGAACGTGTCCATCATCTCTCTTGGATTCTATAGTCCAATTTGAAATCGCTATAAAGAAGAGATAATTAAATTCTCTCGCTCACGTAGTTCTGAAAGTTGCGGCTTTCCACCGTGTTTGATGAAAATAGTTCTATCTCGATCTGCATGTGAATACTAACCGTGTGCAAAAACTCTAGGGGGCATATATATGCGTAAGCGCAAGTTAATGATGCTCACGAATCATGATCAGGTGCGCACAGTTCACATGAGAGTTTGCAACCCAAAGCAAACGATTTCCGAGGTTACAAACCAACTGCGACTTGTTTGGATCCCTTTTTGAAGAGATACATTCCCGGTCGCCTGCAGGCCTCCTTTGGTCGACATACATGTCCGTAACTCTTCTCCAATATCTTACGACCTCAAGGTCGTGTAGAAGCGCTATTACTACTGAAGCCCCTGGTGATAGTCAAAAGGTAACTTGTGACCTATTCGGTTCTTGAAGACTTCATTCACATATGGTCACAAATAGCTGAGCGTATAGACGCGCTGACCCAATACAGTAGACGATCAGCTACTTTCTCCGAATCAACTGCCGGCCAGAATTCTGCGTCAGTTGTTTTCTGAAAAGTCGAGGGCCAGTTTATGAATTTCTGATGTCTGGTGTGCAGATATGCAGCTTCTCAGTTGTCATGTTCACGTCATTATCGTCCAGATTGTCATCATCAACTCTAATGTCATCATCTGATCCGTCGTCATGATCCTTGTCCGGAGGGCTGCAATATCTTCTCTTCAGATGCTGGTTTGACCCACACACGGTCACACCGACATGCACGGAGTTAATCAAGGACGAGCTAATGGAGAATGACATTTCCATTAAGCACCACGAATCGACTTTTCAGAACTTATTAGACATGTCCATAATATTCTTCAACAGCACACACATTACAATGCAAGAGCGACAGCAAGAAGTTATAGTATCATCTCATGACGTAATCACCATGAATCATCATGGTTATAATCGCCAGAGTTCCTTGGACGCTCTACCACCAGCAGCTCCAGTTATATTGTTGTTTTGTGCCTAGTGATCACAGCTCAGTAAGGCTCTCAATTCCTCCCTTGTAGAGAAGGCTGAAAAACTCCACGGCAGCTAGCTACTGGGTTGATTAATCAGATTCAATGTGGATTCATGATCACTGATTGCTGCAGGATAATCAAAGATCTCGGTTGACTTCTGTTCAAACGTGAGCGCTGTTGCTTGACTGTAAGATGCCGTGCCAGCTGCTTCCCCCTCGCCAGCTACTTGATCCGTAGTTTCATAACTTATACCACTGGCGTTTTTCTTAAAGATGGATCTATGTTGATAATCTGCAGTCCGCGGACTGCGATTTTTACACAAGAAAACTGTTTGCGAGTAATTTGACACACGCGTGCAGCCAAAGACGTTGGGGTTGTGATCTGATTGCGCATTTATGAAAGGCGTTGAATGCGTAAACAGATCCGGTACTTTTTATGACACCGTTATGAATATGCCATGACATGAGTAATTCATATCGTCTGATTAGCTGCAATAATTTAAGAAATAAATAGTCACACGTCAGGTGTTTTTGTGCTCATCTAACAAGGCTTTCGAAATGGGTTTAGGGTTTACCTAAGGTTTGAGGCTAAACCCATGAGCCTAAGATTGTTTTCTGCATTGGCAGTTCTATTCAAACCCGCCCCCTCCCCCCCTCGCCTCCACTCCCCTCTCCCCCGCCAAAAGGCTTTCACCCAAGTTTAGGCCTGCACCGAAAACCTCCTTAGCAAATATTTAGAAGAGTTTTTGCTGGAGTTGCTCTGTACATTTCGTCTATCTGAGCTCTGATCAAAAGCTTCACAACATACCGAATGTTTTTTCCCTGTGGGATCATCGAGAAGAACTTGAATTTTCCCTGTGCAAATATGAAATGGTCTGTTTGACAATGGGAAAATATAATAATCCCTCTCTCACAATACGAATATTAGAATACAACATCGGAATATTGTTCCCACGATTCCCTTGAAGAGCTTCCCCTATGTTTTTTTAGTTCAACTTTAATTAGTGAGAGGTTTCCACTCTTTTCCCCTACAGGGAATGCCAAAAAAGTTTCGTGTGGAAGAGTACTAGATAATTAATCTCATTGATTTGTCTTAATACGGACTCCCTGTAATGATAAATTATTTCATAGTGGGCCTCTCCTCTAATTTCAAACCGCTGTAAATACATTCAATTTCATCTATAGGATTAAGCTAGTTCAACTGAAAGCAGATTAATTACAGTTGCAAAATCGTTAGACTAGCTGTTACAGAGATTAAAGGGTGCAGATCATGTGAACTGTACCGTTAAAGAATTAGCAGATCATTGTATGATCACAGCTGAGGTCTTAGGAGCTCATAAATTTGCTGTGTTGCGAGAGTCCTGATTGGAAGCTCGCACTCAATCAGCTCATGTTTTGAAATCTAGCTAGATTCCTTTTTCCACCAGATGCCGTGTACTAGGAAAAAATGATTAAAATTAGAGCTGCTTCCCCTTTGAGTAACAACACAAGACAAGTCATAATAACTCATGAGGTTATACCTATAGTACTTACCCTTTTTCTTATCAGACGTATGACTTATAGCCATACTGCTGCAGTAAAATCTTGCACAGCTTTTGTATCTAGAGAGTACTAAAGAAGTTCTACCCAAAATGATATTGATCTTCTCTTGACAGTCCATACAAGTAACTTGTCCTGGTTCAAGACTAGGCTAAACACTTGAGAATTTTTTTAATGTGTGGGCACATTTGCAGCTTGATCTCTTTAGTCATCAGTTTCACCTTTTTGACTTTCCTTAATAGAACAGAAGCTGGCTAGACTGGCCAGTCTCTCAGATCATCAAATTGTTATCCATGGTAATAGTATATAAGGCAGCAACATTTTTGTACTTCACAATTCAAACAGGAAAAATTGTTCAAACGGAGGTTGCAGCTAATTTTCTAAAGTGTCAGCCTAGTCCTGAATGGAGCAGAAACCTGAACAGCTGCAATTACAACAGCTTAGTATAGTTCTTAATATGAGCACAAGGACAGTCTAGGTAGCTTTATAAATAATTCCGATGGAACACAGCCATGGGTTACCTCCAGTGTTGGACTTACCAGTATGAACTTTTTTGACATACTAGACTGGTCCCAACATAGGATATTCTCTTAGATGAAAGACCAGTTCAATACTGGTGTTTTTTTCATTTGGTCTTTGAAATGTTTCTCTGATTTTTATTTTCTTTCTTTTCCTTGTCTGACAATTATCAATATCAGGTAACTGGAAAGGCAATACTACATAAACATCAACCCAGGTTTTGTATTAAAATATTTTTCTCAAAAATCCATTTGAAGGTTGTTAAAGTTTCTCTTTTTGTAGTCCCTACAGCATATTTAACAATGACAGAATGAAATTGGCAAACCCATCTTTGGCTGATATCACTGGGAATCACATCAAGAAGAAATAGGAAGGAACTAAAATGAATCAATTTCTTTTTTATTTTAAGAAAAGTTGTACATATATATAAATTTCATGTTTTCTAATTGCATGCCTTAGTAGATGGTTTTAAAATTTTATTGGGATGAAAAAAAATGAAAATTGTTACAAGTTTGTATTCTTAATTATCATGGTCTCTTTAGAAATCAGACTACTAATCTTGGCAATTTATAACAAAATCATAATTATTTAATTAATTATATAGCAAAAAATCAAATAAAAATATTTTTGATATCATTAAAGTTTCAAAATTTATGCAACCTAACAAATGTAGTCACAAAATGTTTTTAATGAAATTTTTTATTTAAATGTTTCATATATTTTTCTAAAGTTGGATGAGACCCACTAAACAAAAGGATGATGTTCCCAATGATACCACCCAAGGATATGGATTTGTCAAGATTGAAACTTTGCATAAAATGTTCATATCCATTACACCCATGCTAGTGTTCATGGGTGAAGCAGACAAAAGTTTCACAAAACACAAAACCTTAGTTCTCTCTATAAAGAAAGGAAAAAGAAAAAGAAAAGTTGAAGTTTATAAAAACATTGCTTGGTCAACCTTCTCCATTTCCATTTGGGATAAGTTTCACAAAAAACCATGAGCATGATTTTTGCACACCAGGTGCCAATTTTTCTTGGTCAGAAAAAATAAAATTGGGGGAACCATTGCATGTCAATTGCAAGCAATGGTCAAATTGCTAAATTTCCAAATTGACCATGTTGCATAATTCCCAAATTGTGACTCCAATATTGTGAGCTACAGTTCTACACTTTTGTTCAACAAAAACATTGCTTGTAAATTGGATGCCATGATGCCTCAAATTCATTGCTTGCAAATTGGATGCTATGATGTACGTATGTCTTAAGAGTTCTGATGATAGCTGGAGCTGGCATGACTCGTTAGACTGGCTCCCTTTTGCCACAAGTACATTGTCTACAGCTTGAAATCTGCTGCTCAGAGGTGATGGGCTCTATTTGGTTGGTGTGCCATGAGGCTTTGTAAGTCGGTGTCACCAACAGGATGGGTTCCAGATGGCAACAGCAACTTTTCCCAGTCCATGTGGGGATGACGCTTCTGCTACTGTACTACTTCAGAGTTCTAACATCATCTTTTGTATGTCTCTATACATCAGAGTAGAAAGGGGACTAAAGTGTGCATTAGCCATTTAGTTTTAGAAAAGACATACACTAGATCTCTGTGTGACTGAAGCCGGGAGAGAGCAGCAGAGATGGTGCCCCAAAAAGAATCCTCCATTATTATATGTAGATGGCTGGATTTTTGTTCTCATATTTTTTGGGAGTGAAACTATTTGACCTTGGTAAAAGGTTTAGAAAATAGATTCTTTGCAGTTCAAATAGTGATCTATTAAGAAATCACCAGGTGATCTACTTACTAGAACCAGTCTGCAGAAATTTGGAGCACCATTTCCTTCCAACAGGAAATTCCCATGAAAAGTTTGATCACACGATTCAGCTCTTCTGCCCAAATATACAGAATTTAATGCAATTTGAATAATATCAACAGACAGACCATCAACAAGCAAACAAACAAACAATTTATGGATGACAGTTAGATGCCGCTTAGTAAACAGAGTGAACAAAATGATAAAAACTTAAAAGCCCAACAAGAAATGACAGAAAATGAATTTATTTTTCCCAATTTTGTGAGGTAGGCAGCGCAATCATCCACAAAAGGAACTGACAAAATTTGGCCAGAGTTAAATTTTAGCATTCTGCTTTGTTTTGGCGGCCACTAGGAAGGAACTGTCTAAATATGACCACTTCAAACTCTGTACCCTCAAAGTATGGCGATTTTGGCATTTTTTTTCCAAAAGTATCACGCTGGATTATTTTGCTGCAGTGCGAAATTTCGGTACAAATAAAAATCACTGATGAATAGTAGCATTACATGAACTAGTGTGGCCTCTGCCATTGGCCCAAGTGTTACCAGGTCCTCCAGTGATTTTTCCTCTCAAAACCTGGTTTTTTGGAATTTATTTGAATTTTCAGTGGCAGAAGGAGCAATATCTAGCACATTCTGAATCCAAAGCTTACCAAATAAATTCCATTAATTTTTGCTCATCAAGATCTTTCTAACAACACCAAAGGCACATTCCAATTCCTCCAAAATTTCCAGTTACTATTTGATTTAATTTTCAGTGAAGAAGTCATTCAATAATCAAGAACTTTTGCACCACAAGTCCAAACATCATGGAACCAAGCCCCTGCACCCCTCCTAGGTGAGAGCTTTCCAAAGACACCAAGGACACGATCTGAAGCATCCCGGTTTGGTGGGTCTCATATCAACAAAACAAAACAAACTAGATGTCTCTCTTGGGGATCGTTGTGCGATGGCTCTGCTCCTTTATGCCAGGTTCAAACAAAATCATGAGAAATAATGAAGCCACATGACATGGTCATATAATTTCCGTTATCTGACTGCAAGATAAATTTGATCTAAATGATACAACTTAGTAACTACAGCTAGGTCTCCAGCTGTCACTCACACATTCGTTCCACGTTCAAGCCCAAATCTTACCTCAAAATCCTACACTGATGCAAAGTGCCATCTTTCAAGGCAAGAGCCAATAAATGACTAATCCTAATGAATTAGGTGAGAACAAACAAGTGATGATGAAGAGGACCAGCCAACTAACTAAATTAATTTGTCAATGCAGGCAGCTCTGGATGTGTCCGCGATGCATTGGGCTCTTCAGCTCTGTAGTAAGTGAATTGGGGAGGTGAAGTAATTCCAGCTGCCTAGATGCACAGATGGGGAGCGCCTCACAGTAGCTGGTGTCAGATCAATGAAGTACTAATAATCTGTTCCACAGGCATGCATGTATCACCCTCATATGGATCGAACCAAGAGTGAGCAACACACCATGCAGGATGGATGGTATGTGGACAGGGAACATTTTTCATTGGATTCCTGTCCTATAGCTAACCATAGTGGTTACCTATGTACCATCCATCTAAATATATCTACATACCAAAGTAGCCATCAATTGCATTATCTACCTACATAGCAACCACTTAAATTCTCAACCTACTTACCTACGATACTTTCCACTTACATAGGTAGCTACCTATGTAATGCAAGGTGAAAGTAGAAGGATTGCCAGATAGGTTTTCACCTTGGGGAATGAATTGTGAATGATCCACCACTGAGTCATGAAAGGTTTCCAATGGATAGTGCATTGATGGGTGTTGTGTCACATAATCCCTCATTTGGCGCAGAGTGAAACAATAATCACCTTCACACCATCCATTGAAAGCCTATTATCACTCAGTTATGGATGAACCCAAACTACACTCACATTGGGTACTTACCTTGGTAACCTATATTGTTCCAAAAGACAGTCCTATGAATAGGTAAGTAGGGAGGACAACATGTTAACAAAGTGTAAGGGTTTAGGGTTTCTTTTCATTAGGCAACTATGATTCAGAGCTACACACACTATGTTATGATCACAATAACCTATTGGAAAACAAGTGAAATAAGGGCTTGTTTCTTGTTGCATGGATAAGTGCTTTCCACTGTCCAGCTACAACTAGGTTGAAAATTTGAAAGTAATCAATGTTAGGAATTGTGAGAACATTTCATATGCAGGGAATTTCTAGAGTGTTTGTAAAAAAACACATGTTTTCTTGAAGAAAATGACAAATGTCATTTGATGGCGATTCACAATTTAATTGATAGCTCTCACATTTCTTGTATTTATTCATCATTAAACCCCTAAGTTGTGAAGTCTTCTTTTTGGGGTGAAAATAGGAGAGGATATGGATTCAAGTTTAATTTAGATCCTTTAGTGAATATGAATTTCTCAGTTTTAAAATTCAAATGAACTACAAATACATACAGAATTTATGCATACTTAAAATTGATATGATCACATTTTTTTCCAAGTAGCCTAAAAGCACATTCTTAAAATTGGTATAACTCAGGGAGAATTAAACCCCAGTTTTCAAATGAACTATCCCCATTGCAATGCAAGTTGCCTGCCCCACCAACACCCAAACCCCACCCCAATTATCCCATACAAAAACCAAATCAAGATACAGATCGTTGATAACTGGGGAGTTATGCATGTTGATAACTGGGACTCACAAGTATAAGGGGCCAACACTGGTCTTGAGTGGGTAACCAATCAATCACTTCTGTGATATTGCTATTCCATCAACTTCAGAGTGGCCCCTTCATTAAGTAACAAGGTATCTATTTCATTTCAACTCTAGTCTCTGTGTGAGTAAACCAGTAGCAAGCAACATGGTGACCACAAAAAACTAGGGATTTGAACTGAAACATGGCAGAAGAACACTTATTATGTCACTGGGTGGAAGTCAGTCATGTCAAGAGTTCGCACAGAACCATTAGAGAGAGCAACAGTACATATGTTGTTAAGACTAGTATCCTGCATAAAGTTCTCCATGAATGACAGTTCTTCAATTACTGGTAAGGTCTAGAGTGTAATGAGGACTGTAGCTCCGACCTCTTTGGTGTCATTTAGAGGACGGAACTTTGTCTTAGAGCCTGCGAGCACTCAAGATTATGTAACATGCGTGGAAAAGAAACCAGACTCTGCATATGGGATCCTGAAATTTCGTCTCTATTCTCACTACAAGTGATCGGAATAAGTCAACCAAGACTGGTATTCGTGTGTACTGTCTGTCTCATCAGATGCCTAAAACTTTTACCTCTCACTACCTACATGTGTGTGTTGAGCTGGGAGTATATATTAGGGATTTTCACAAGTCGTCTTACTGGTGACCTGCTGCCAAAATCACATGCCGGCACACCTACATCAGGGCCTAAACACACAAAACAGTGTTAATTAAATTACTAAGTATACAGTGAGTTAGTACAAGAGGAGGCCAGATTTGGAATTGCCTGAAGAAACCTGTTTTCAGCAATCAGGATCTTCTCCCATGGACGGTAGCAGCCAGCCTGTCACTCTTCCTACAAAGTTTAAAAATCCCAACTCTGCTTTACGTAGGAAAAGGACCTGAGTACAGGCCCTGTCGTGATTTTCGACCTATTCCCTCGGCCTGGGGCACAGATCTCAAATCATGGAAGGGCTTGTACTCAGGCCCTTCTCCTATACAAAATACTCTCTCAAAATCTTAATGTAGTGGTAGCCAGACCCAAATCGAGGTCAAAATCCCTTTTTTTTGTTCTATTTTTCAAAATGGTAAATATAGGGAGCTGGTGATTCCCCAAGCAGATAATTTTCCTCCTGATTTGAGGAGTACTTTATGTTAACAGGTGATGTACCTTCTCTTTTTTTAGGCTTGTTTGTCATGTTTTGTTTGACTTGCATGTTGTGGAACTTCTTGTGATTAAAAGTGGTTTGGATCAATGTACCTGTTGTTTTGTCCACAGGGGCGAGGGACTTCTGAGGGACACATTGCATTTAGAAATAGACCTGACTCCTGAATTCACCCAACCAATCAAAACAATATCTTGGGGAAGGTCTTGGGCAATCTTAAGGGATTTGGCTGGAATTTGGAACATCCCGTGTTCAAGATACTCTGAAACCACCTTCCAGCACCAAAACAACAACTTCTAACTCCCATCTAACCATACAAGCTGTTATTGCCTTTGAAGAACAACCTCTTTCCTTAAACCCTACAGGTCAGACAGTCCCAATATGGGCTGTAATTCAGTCCACTGTCCTGACGTGTAGGGGTTCACGATGGATTGAACAAAAGCAGTACTAGTATATGGAGGTTTGGAATGAAGGGCTATTTTTTTCCTGAGAAAAGAGTTTAGTCCCCCAAACCTTGGGACTACAGCTCTATTGACACCTATCCCTTGTGTGCTTTTCCCCCCTTGTGTGCAGAGATACTGAGTTAGGGTGAGGCTCAACATTTCATTTCCTACAACCACACAAGCATCGACAACCGTCAAAGGTTAATTGCTCCTTTGACTGCCCACTTCCACTGCACTGATTGCCACTTCATATGTGACCTAAAGTTTTGCAGGGTTCTCACCTAAACTCTCACAGCCAATTTTCTCTGCCTGACAAAAAGAGGATGTTTATTGGCTCTGACGATAGCGAAGATTCAAGAGACTAGGCCACAAAATTTGGGCTCCAACTTGACCCAATCTGTGAATGACATTTGGACTATTATGTGTGCATATGATGCATAGGCATGTGCCATAGAAGTGCATGCATCTCAAAGATCTAAATCCAAGTAATGGGAGCTATTGGATCAGCAGTTCAAGATGAGCTGCTTGTTTGGTAATAAGCACTAAACCGGGGCAACAAGTTGAACACATATCAGTCTCCTAAATGCAAACAATACACATGATAGATTGCCCCCCTGGTTTCAGGCATTTCATAGGTTACTGGACCACATCTCCAAATATCCAACTTCAGCCAACACAGAAGACTAGAGCAAGGAGTGCGCCTATGAGGTTTGAGGTTGCTAAAGATGTGGAGCTATCAGTTTCTTATCCTCTAAATGTGCTAGATTTGGAGGAGATGGTTTCAAGTTCACCAAAGGTTCTAGGTAAGTCTTTTCCCTGTTATTTTTGACTTGAATGGAGTTCTCATGGCTACTTGCTTCAAGACAATTCAAAACAGGGGCTTTTGACCCCAACATTGAAGACTTCCCATTCCATTTTGTAACCTTGTTTTGAGGCCTGAATTGAAGGAATTCCTTGAATGGTGGATAATGTAATTCACTTTATAAATATGGTTTGCAACCCAAAATGACTACAATATCAATAATTATTTGGATCAAATTCAAAAGGAAACCCAAATTACTATTGATTTGTCTAAGATACTAGGTCAAAGTCTTGCATGAAAAATGTTCATTACTTGTCTATTAATCCGGACAAGCCTATTTTTCACAAAAACATTCATGTTTTCTTTTCTAAGTACCATGACATTCATGTTGGCAATACATTACTTGTAGATGATACTCTTTACAAAAGTATGTTTAATGAACCATTTAATGCCATTTTCTTACAATCATTCCACAATTCCAATAAGGACAACACTTATTTGTTATGGGTTATTCTCCTTTATTTAAAACCTTTTCATTGTTTTGAATTTCGACAATCCCTTTGGTAGTATCAAAAGTATTATCCATAATGATCTTTAATATTAAATGTTATTTGAAGTTTTTAGTAGCAGGTCTGATGTGTCATATTATACAAATTAAAAAATGAAAATGAGAAAAAAATGTAATCTCTTTTGAACTTTTATTATTACATGTTGTCATTTTTTAAAAACTTGCTTTTTAAATCTATAGCATTGCAATTTGTGACTTTCATCATTTTGAAATGTTTGATTATCATTATCTTGACTAGGTGGTCATTAGGTGATGTTTTATTATGTTTTGAATCCATTAGGTGATTAAATCTAATTGTTTAGTTAGTGGATGTTCAAGACAAATATTATAAATTATCTCCCAACGTTTTGGATTAAACCATAATTTCTAATGAGATTGTAGGATTATTTATAAGTCGTGTTATGCAACCATCTTTTAGTTTTGGTAGGTTGTTCTTTTGTGTTCATTTGCATCAACTACATGTCCGCCCAAGTGTTTTCATTCACATATTTTTACCACAAAAACTTGTTAATTTTCAACATGAATGGTGTTATGTGTTATTTTCCACAAAGTTCTACTTTACAAGGGAATCATCATGTGAAGAAAAACAATATTGACATCAACATAGTGGAACCAAGAGCTAGAATGCCACAACTTGTTTCAAGCATTCAAAAGTATTCATATTGCAATTTGGTTTTATATGTTGCTGAAGGATGTCATAGAAATTCTTCCTATGTTGATGCCACAAATATTTGTTCATCAATTCCTTTTCATTTGGCGACATGAACAATGTTCCATGATGTCAAGTCAACTCACTACAAAAAGCTATTATTACCTTAAGGATTTGAAACATGTGAAATTTCCTTGTTGAGGACTACTTTATGCGAAAGAAGGCCAAACATTGTTCATTGACAATGAGTCAAGCAAGGCCTTTCAAAATTCCAAATGCAATGGTTTTGTCATTGAGTCCTTTAAAGGACATAAATTGCCAAAGAATAAAGTCTAGTTATTGGAACTTGTAACTTGTTTATGGCTAACATTGATAAGATTACCATTGGCAAATAGCATTAACATCCAATATCAAATCATTATCAAATATTCTAAATTGTGTTTGAATTCATTTTCACTAAATTATTCCCGGTTTATGCAATACATGAAAATTGATGATGGAGATGGTATAATTTCTCCACTTCATTTAGGTATGCACTCTAAAACCTTATCACTTTTAAGCAATTGATTTCATGTGTTTTTATGGTTTTTTCTTGAATTATGTATACTTATAGGATTCAATTATTGAATTTTGTTCGTAATCAATTTGGATTATTGTTTGCAAACTCCACAAAGATGTTTGCAATTTTGAAAAGTAAAAAGTGATGTTGTCCAATTAAATTCTTATTTCAAAAGGGTGTTGACGTAGTTGCTTATTTAACTAATGGACAATGACGAATGTTTTTAAAATATGTTAGCAATTAGTGAAATCCTTAGATTTTGCAAACTTGTTCCCAATTTAATTTTTTATACAAATGACATAAACATATGACAAAATTAATGGGATGTGTATATGAATTTTATTTTTTCTGGATTTTCAACTTTTGGCTTATTATTGTTAATCCCTTTCAATGTTCCATATCAAAATAAATATATAAATAAATTCATTTTTGTATTGGTTATGTTAAATGACCAATACGTTCTAATTCAACTCATTATCATTTCTTAAAAAAATTGTGAACCACCTTGTGCCCACTAGGTTTTAATTCAGTCATTACTACAAAATGCGTCTTAGTTCATTCTAGGTTTCATTAGATTTTGAATGAATTTGAACATTTTTACCTAAGGAAATTATTTAACCCCCTAATGAACTAGGACCAGTTGCTATGAACAAGGTTACTCTCAAATGAAATACAAATTTACCTAACCATTCACTTGCGTGTTAATTAACTAGCCATCATGGAAATTAATTAAATTTTAATTATTTAATATATAATATTATTGATAATTTCATTATTTTTTAACCTATGATTTATTGACACGTGTCACTACCTAGGCAAGGTTTAAAACCTAACCTATGTAGATAGGCCACATAATCAACCTAAACACTTTGTCTAAGAATTAAATAGGAAAATATTTAGTCAACATACCATTGTTGACCACACAACATCATTCATGAGGTTTGATCCTTTGACCTTTGGATTGGATATAAGCGCCCTTACCATTAAACCACCCCACTTGTTGCAATAATATGTTACATTACATTCTATTTATCAAAACCCTTCATTTTAAACATTCAAAAAACTATACATTTTGAAATTCATATCTTATTGAGTTTTTGTTTAAATGAAATGATTGAGTTTTTTATAATTACAATAATGTACATAATTACATTTATTTCCTTTTGAAAGTTTTTAAATCATTTAAACAAAAAAAAGTTGAATATCATTATTCAATAACCATTATTTTGAAAAAATAAATGTTTAATAACTGGATAAGATTTTTGGTAATATAATAATACTACCTATCTTAAATTACTTTCAATTATTATATGATTATTTTTCATTAATTGAAATTATTTGACCCTACATTATTTTTCGTTATTTTAGTTTATTTCACCTCAGATTATTTTTGGCTATTCTAAATTATTCCAATTCACGTTATTTGTAGTTATTATAAGTTACTTTTGGTATTTTAAATTATTTTATTTTAAGTTATTTTCAAATATGTGAGGTTCTTATTACTTACTTTTGACTATTGAGGGCTATTTCACCTTATGTTATTATTGGCAATTCTAAGTTATTATAAGTTATTTCACTTTAAATTATTTTTCTCTATTATAAATTATTTCATCCTAAATTATTTTTTACAATTCAAAACAATTCTAATATATGGCTATTTCTTATTTTTTTATTAGGGATATTGGTGATTAGTAATGGTTATTGGTACATAGTCTATTAGTGGTTATTAATGATTATTTTATTAATGATTATTATTGCCCATTAATGGTTATCCTATTAATAATTATTGATGGTTATTTTATTAATGGACATTAATAGTTATTCTATTAGTGGCTATTAATGGCTATTATATTAATGGTT
>Ga0209208_10002196_pt1 | contig 27887 bp, 19 predicted proteins | sample S1TSphfallax_3_FD_187694 | JGI IMG/M metagenome (GOLD analysis project Ga0209208, IMG submission 187694) | Host-associated microbial communities from peat moss isolated from Minnesota, USA - S1T2_Fd - Sphagnum fallax MG (SPAdes) (version 2) | ecosystem: Host-associated > Plants > Peat moss >...
GGGGGGGGGGGGGGGAGAGGGGGGAGATGTGTGGTGATGTCATGTTGTGGTGGCAAAATTTTCCTCCTAGCACACTTACTTTCTTAAGCATGTTTAACATTTACTAAAATAAAACCCCAAATTGGGGGCATTCCCAAAATTAGGGGCTTTAGACAAGATGGTAGTTGAATACCTCACATTTGGAGAATGTTGCCCACATGTGGGCTTTACCCATTGTTAGTGCAAGCAAACATTGTTGTGAACGTTGAATTGGTAGCAAAATTTTAGTGTATGTGGAAGGCACATTACCATGCATGCAAAACTTTTCCTTTGTAAAGGGGCATTAAAAAGTGAATTGCATGATCCACTGGGCATTTTGGTTTTCATCCTATGATAGCTAATGGATCTATAGGTATCATAAGAATTTATTTGCATGCTCTACATAAATTAATGCCCTCAAAAGTGGGGCATTATCAAAGTAAGCACCACTGGTGTCTATTTTTGGGCAAGCATTTATTTTAGGAACACCTTGTTCTTCAAGGGTTATTGTACTCTTCAAACATACATACGTCCTTCAATGCACAAGAGGGGAGGTTCTTAGTTCTTACACCCACTCCCTAAGAGTGAGAGGGATCTACACTTAACAAATAAACACAATTTCCTTACCATTCTTCAAGGAATAAGGGCAAAATCCCTCCTTTTCTTTAGGCTCTTTTTGCGAGGGCAAATTCATTGATATTATTGTACCTTGTGCAGTCAAACCAAGTGTGAACACATTGAAGCAACCGATTTTTCTGTCCAAACCCAATTTTTGCAATATTTTTGAATTTCCAACAACAAAATCTACACAAAAATCAATATCTTCAACACCTTAACTTTGAAAATTGTGAAATAGAATCTATTAAATCTAACTCATCAAGGACTTTCTAGCAACACAAAGAACACCCCAAATTCCAGTACAATTTCTAGTTTCAATTTTATTTAATTTATAGAAAAAAATGGTTCAATAATCAAACAAAACTTCCACATCGTAATTCCAAACATTCTCAAACCAAGTTGGTGCACCCATATTCATTGAGAGTTTTCCAAAGAAACCAAGAGCATGGGATGAAGCACCATGGTTTGGGAGATTTCCACATGACAAATAAAATAGACTACCTTGCTTCATAAATACAATAGGAAACTTGCACTACTTTATGTCAAATAATCAATTATCAAATGGGCTCTAGAGGCCCCAATGTAGTGAAAGGTTCAAATTGTTTGGACTTATGTGACCAAAGTCAAGTGAAGCGACACATCATGCATGATGGATGGTGTATGGATAGGGGACAAAGTTTTTTCATTATATTGTAGGTAAATAATAGGTGCGGCATCTCTGTTGAATATATAATACTTGGGACCTTTGGCCTAAATTATATTACTTTTACATTTTATAATTATTTTCCAAGAATCAACACCTAATACCAATGTTTTCAAAAATTTAAGTCAAAATGTTATAGTAACACTTGAAGGCATTCAAATTCAAACCTTGTCCCTATCCAACTAAATAATATTAAATGTGAACCATCCAACCACAAGGATAGTTCAAAAGTTTTGGAAATTGATGTGATTTTATTAAAAATATTATTTATTTTCCAAAAAATTCAGAATTAAAAATTCAAGTGCCATTTTAAAAAATAAAAATAACCAATTATTCGACACATAAGTGCCAAAGCTGCCCATGGTAATGAATTAAATTCGAAAAATAAAACTCAACACATAGATTATTCCAAAAAATGATTCATTTTCTTTCGCAATTTTCTTTGGGAAGAAATCTCTATAATTAAAATTTCAACACCTCTAAAATAAAATAATTAATAATATATAATTTTAGCTAAACTTGTTATATAAGTAGGGTATTCATTAGTGTTTAATGGTTTTTTCTTTTTTTTAAAAAATCTTCAGTTCCAAGTCTTTAGTTTTTTTTAAATGGTACATTTTAGTTCTAGTTCCACCAAAAACTGGGACCTTAGGTCTAGTTTTGGTTTAATTGGTTCTTGAAATGTTTTTTAGGTCTTAGTTTTGGTATTGGAAATTAGACTCAATTTTGATTTTGGTTTTAGAAACAAATTTGGTTTTAAAGCTAGTTTTGGTTCAATTTTTACTAACTAGAACTAGCCAAAACAAGTAACCACCCAACACTAGTATTCATGTCCCATTAGTTAATAACATGGGTTATTTTCGTACATCTATTGACCTCATTGCCACCAACTACATTACCCACCTATGTAAGAATTAATTACATTCCCTACCTACTTACCTATGATATTTTGAAATGTCTATTAATAGGTAGGTTAAAGTAGGAAGAACATTTCCATTGTCATAGACCCAAATGACATTGCATAGTTTGTGTGTATGCAATGTAGGCTACAACATGTAGGTGGCCTTTAATTTGATTCATCTCTTCCACTAATATTCTCAATAAAAAAGTTGGTATGTTGTTTGTTTTGATTTTGTAGTTCCTCCAACAAGTTCTCTTTAGAATCTCACAATGTTTTTTTTTTTTTTTAGTCTTTTAATTTTGCACATCTCTTTATGTTTTCACATTTGTCTTTGGAGGTAACATGTTCTCTCTACACTTGCACACCTTTCTTTGAACTTTTGCCAAAAAAATTATAAATGCCTCTCTTTGGAGTTTCTGCATGATTTTCCACACCTTTGTTTTGACATTCAACATTTTTGTGTGTGCACCTTAATGAACTTTTGGTTTTTATTTGTGTCTTTTAATGGTTTTAGTTTTTTTTGCAAGATCCAAGATGGAAGCTTGGTGTCACATGTAGCTAACGTAGTTGTCCACAAAACTTAATGATAATGGTGAAAATGATTAGGTTGTTCAAAACCTCTTATTTCAAATCAATCTCTAAACAACATAAAGGAAGTAAATTAGGCTAATAATGGAAGAACTATAGGGATTGAGCACTTGGTGAGGTGTGCATCATGCACGATTTTTTTTTTTACAATCTTTTTTATGATGATAGGTTCTTTTGGTGTCATTATTGGATGTGACAATTTTTTTGGGGAAGTTGCTTGAAGTTGTGATTGCACATGATGGGTATTTTGTGCAGTGCAAGGATGCATTAGGGAAGATGGATTTTTTTTAAAAAATTAAATGCATGTCTGCTTTTGCATTCTTGAATATGGAATTGCAGTTGATGCAATATATGAAACTATCATCTAGGGGAAAACACAAGAATGGAAAGTCTAAAAAGATTTTTGCAAACCATTTGAGAGTTGTTTGAACATGTGTGCTTGAAACAACCAACACAAGAAGATTTGGAATGCTAATTGCAAATTAATGCACTTGTGAGATTAGCCAAGGATGTTCACCTCTTTGGAATGCATGCATTATTATTGGAAAAATTGCATAGCTATTTAGTAAGGTTAACTTATTGAAAATGATAAACATTGTTGTATAATCCTAGAAGCAATTGCAAATCAAAGCTTGTGGATATGGCATTGTCATTTCGGCCTTAATGGTGACAACAATCACATGAATGTGCTATACATGTTTCTTTTGATTTTTGACATGTTGCGAGGTGCAAGAAATGACTTGAACTTTGAATTGATGGACATCATTATTTATTTGTGCAAACTATTCATGAACTGTAAGGGGACAAAAGGAAGTGGTTTGCATAATTGAACAATGTTTTAATGTTTGCAATCTTGCTTTGGCATAATCCAAAATTCTTGTAAACATGATATGAAGATTGTGAGTGACATCCTTCATGCATAAGTGATCATTCACAACATTGAATTTTGTTTTGAAAAATGGAATCTTCATATGTAATGAGGTTTCAATTTTGCTAATTATAAAGATGGAATAAAAAATTTAAAAGTTTGGATAAATATTTTGCATTAAGGAATACCTTTGGGCTTAAAAAAAAAAAAACTAGTGATGTTTTATTTGCAATAGAATCGTTTTATTTCATTTAGGTAGTGAATTTCCATTGTGTGCAATGGTTTTTCAGGTGCTAGCAAGGGAAAGTAGACAATTTTTGTTCCTTCACAAAAAATAAAAAATAGCCATAAACAAGTTTTAATATATTTAAAGTAGAAATGTTTTTTTATTTAATGATCAACATGGGAATCATCTTTAATTTTATCACAATGATGTTGAATAATCACATATTTAATATGCATTCAAATAAATTTAAAATTTAAAATTGTACTTTTTCCTGTACTTTTTAGGTTGTCTAAACTTGTACAAGTAGGTGAAAATAAATGAATTATTGAATATTCTCCATTTTCAACATGATGCAACTTTAAAATGTACTTGTAAGTTGTCAACGTTTAAATATTATAGTAGAATACATCAAACTTCTAATGGAAAAATATGTTTTAAACTCAACTTGATTAGTCATTTTCAAACATTTTTGTTATATATAACTACTGTTCCAAGGTTTTTCAAATTTTGTAATCATCTCATTATAAACTCAAAGAAAAACACAATGCTTTTATTATGTTATTTTCAATTATTTTCAATCTAATTTCTTATACTTGTGTAAAAAATTGGACCATTTTTTAATAAATTTAAATTTAAAAAATTAAACTATTTTAAAAATATGCTTTACCATGCTTTCACCCTCTAATTTTTGTGAATTTCATTATTGTTAGTAATGATTTTTTATGTGTAACGGGTCATGCAATGCTTTGCAATTTTTGGGTTTTCAATGTTTTCATGGTTGCACAATGTTGGATTTTTTGTTTGCATGCCTTTCTTTATGCTCACACCTCTTTTTGAACATTTTTTCATTTCTTTCCACACTTTTGCATCTTTGTTTAAACTTGCACACCTCTCTATAAACTTTAAAATATTTCATGATGTTGTAACCTAAAAGAACAATGTTTAAAACAACATTAACAACAATACAAATGTTGTTTTCCAACAACCAATTCAATCCACCTTTTGAACACACAAGTCATTGAAATAACCAATGTCATCAACTATCTTGAAACTCTTTCTTAAGAACTAAAAACCCAAAGAAAATAAACTTCTGGTATTGACAATGTCTATGCTCAAAATACTCATGTTCAACATCATTTGACAACCTTTTATTATGCCACTAGCACCTTCCACATACATCGGGTCAAATCTTCTCGAGGTTTATGAAAGATTAGACCTTTCATTATTCATTGGATCCATGGAGTTGCTAAACCCATTTTACCATGTAATGCATCAAATCAGTTTTTATATGGCAACAAAAGAAGATGTGAATTCCCATCCCCTTACACCCTAAACATTTTCCATATCCAAAAAATAGAAACATGAAATTATGTTCAAAAATCACTAAAAGTATGGGGTATATTTGCTAGCATAAACCTAGGTTATAAGTTCATCTTTAGTAAGACAAACTAAGTTTTGATTTTCATCTTCATAGTCTACTCCAACTCAAGGATACCTAGAGAAAAGGTTTCTCATGTTGTATATTTCATCAAAACACCCAAGTTCCAATCCCTTACATATTTTTCTAACAAATGTAAGGTTTTAGAATTTCTATATGCCCAACTTGATACAATTCAAATCTCTTGAAGTTATCATCATGTCTTAGCATCGACCCCTTATATAAAATCCTAAGTACATTGCTTGTTTTCATTGAGTAGCTATGAGTGTAATGGAAAAAAATACAATAGTCACAAACACAAAAACCTAATTCAAAAATATTCACCACAACAATATGATCATTTAGCTCCATCTTTAGCTTGCTTAAATCCCCAAAACATAAGCTTCCCTTGCTCCTTATAATGAAGTTTCACCATAAATGTTGCTCCATTAAAAGCTCTATAAAGACAAGTCTTGCATTACACACAAACAACAAACAAGCCTTCTTTCCCTCACCTACCTTCATGAAATCACTTGTGGTCATGGATGATCTAGGAACAATTACAACAATGAGATGCCTTTTGCCATCTTTGTGTATAAAGTAAACAACGACAAACTAAAACCTGAAACCCTATTTGTGTTCACACTATAATCATCCAATAATCACCTCACATTAGTTCACAATGTCTTTTTTAAACAATTGAAAATGTTTTTTTTTCTGAAAATGCTTCATGCTTTGCAAGCTTGGACTCATTAAAAAAAAAATGAAAAAAAAAAAAAAAAAAAAAAAAAAAAACACTTTCAAACTCCTTTGATGATATCAAATTTCATCATGATATCTTGATGTGATCTCGAGGCCATTGAGATGTTTCTTCCGAGCCTAGGAGGAAGTATATCAATTGGATGCTTTGGTGGGGGCAGTTGTGCATGCAAAAACAACTATGACAAGTTACCAATTGAGAGGTGCTTCCAACTAATGGTGGAGATGCTCTAACATACATAGTAGTCAAACTACTACTTTACATAGTAGTTTGAGAGGGAAATAGGAGGGTTTCCACAATAGGTTACCAATGTGTAAACTTGGTAACTTAGGTGTGAATGAATCACAACGGAGTCATTAGGGGTTTCCAATGGATGATGCACTGTTGAGTGCTAAGGGTCACATGATCCATTATATTTACACTGTTAGCCCAAAGTCAGGCAGGTAGACTCAAGATGTAAGAAATTATCCTTAATGCATGTTCTAGAGGGCCAGATTGAACTAACACCAGTGCACCATGCATTGGAAGTTCATTATGACTCAGTTATAGATAAACCCCAACTAAGTAAGTTGGGATGAACCTCAACTGAGTTGTTATGGCTCAGTTGTAGATGAGTCCAAACTTGAGTTGATGGTAGGTTTCAATCTTTGGAAACCTCTAAGTAGGTAGGTAAGATAAGAGGTTACCTATCCTACAAAGGAGAGGTCCTCCGGGTAGGTGACTAGGATAGTATGTTACTACATTGTAGATAGATGCATGTAGATGGACAGTACATAGGTAAGATCTAGTGGGTTGTTAATCACTAGTTAGTAAAAACAGAACCAGAGCTTAGCAGTGGTTAGCTAGGAATCTGGAACCCAATAGAAAAGAGTTTCTTGTCCCCCCAACATTCATCCCCTCATTTTTAGACTGCTTGTCTACCTGGGCTTGACAGCCTCTGAAGCATAAGACTGGAAATGATAGACTTTATCCACAATGCCAAGCTTGATTGCTCTTCAATTCCGACTTTTTTACTGCCAACTGCCAACAAAGAGATTCTGTTCACCCCTATGTGTCTCAAGCAAACAGGTAAACACCAGGTCCTCACCAACCAGACATCGTGACTGCACAAGTGCCTCAGAAAGACTGAGCGAGCAAACTGATGCAACAAATTAACCAGCCAGCATGTGGACCCTGATTCAACATATCACAAAACCTGAGCATTTTGAAACTGAAACCAAGAGTTCCGGGTAACTGCATATCCTGACTGAATTTAATCACTTCTGCTACTTTCAACTCCAGAAGAGAGGAATTGTAGGGCTCCCACTTGCTAAAATGTTTAATAACCTTAACTCTGCCTTGCATTAGTCCTAAAGGGACCTGCATTAGCAATGCCAGAAGCATGCATGTCACCTTCAAGTACACAGAAAATAGAGTTGCCCATCTCACTACAAATGGGGACCACAACAGTATCACTGCAAAGAAGGCTTTGCACAGAAAGAAAGAGATGGCATCCAACAGTTCTATTTGCCATTTCAATATGCCAAAACTGCATTGCAAACTCATCACTTTTCTTGGCCTATAATCCCCTCTTTTGGGATTGATGTTTGCTGAAAATCATGGGGGTAAAAGAGTTCATATTTCCGGATTGCTCTTTTGGTTGCAAGTCCTGAGTCATCATCACCACAGCCCTGGTGTCTCTTTCCAAACTGAGCATGTTCCCAACATGCTTTCTGGAAGTCCTGCATGGTACAGGTAGAAAATGCACACTCACACTGCACCTGAAGTCTGCTGGTCCCTGAGATTGGAAAAGAGGATAGCATCTCATAGACAGACTCCAATTTGGAATCGTGGAAAAGTTATCCCTGTACCCAGTTGTCACTTCCAGAGGTGAAGCTGAAGATTTAGTTCTGTGGAGGGATGAAACCTGCACTTGAGCAGAGTGATGAAAGAACAGTGCATGAGCTTCAAGAGAATTACATCATGATAGGAAACAGTGCTCAGGTCATTCTCCCGCAGTCAATTAAATCCATACAGCAGTGTTGAAATGAGGCCAGCAGAGGTCTACACCAACCAATATACTTGAAATCTGGGTCACCAATGCTTGAATCCACCAAACCTGGGGATCCATTGCCCAACACCATCATTGAATCACACATGTACATGTCTGCAATGGTTCCCTGTCATCCTCATCATCTTCTGAATCACCTGAGTCACTGATAATCATGCAACACATTGCACACATGAATTAGAGCTTTTGAATTCATAAACCCTCATCCATACTCGAGACCAGACCCTTGAGGTATCAGTACAGAAATTCATGCAAAGGATTGAGCAGCACAACTTCTTCCAAGATAGTCTCAGACTCCATGATGAAGCTCAAAATGAGATGCATTCAACAGGGATTCAAGAACAAAAAATGGAAAAGCACAGCTTCAAAAGTTGCTTTTCATGGCTTCTAGGGTTGAAACCACAAATGCTTCAACTTAAAAACGCAACTGAAAATCAAGTCACAAAAGATCTAAACAGCTCAAGATTTTCATTATATTGCAGTTACACCAATAACTGCATCTAACTAATGGCATCTAAATCAGTAGTCCAATGACTGTAACATGTGTTGCAAGATGCATTAGGGCTCCATTTCTTGTAGACTGATTAAGAAGGGGTTCTGATTTCAGAGTAGCTCTCATCAAGGATGGTCACCACATGAGCTGCAGACATTTAGACACTTTGTGGTGCAGAATCTACAATTGAATCTGCCTTCCAGCTCATTTTCATGCACAGGTGTACATGCCCGAACAGAAGGAACAAAGCATATCATAGCAGTAGTGCCTGATTCAGAAGAGACTTCCATTTCAGTTGGCATCTGAGCTAAAAAGGATAGGATTTAGATTGAAGTAAAGCTGAAGCTCATGCAACAACCATGAAAATGAAGGGATGGAGATCCAGGAAAACAGAGACAAAGTTAAAAAGAAGTGTCTGAAGCGGAGCAAGATGTGACAAGAAGAACATGAGAATCAGATGGAAACAGTGAAACAAGAGTATTTTGTTGTGGTTGTGGTTGTTACCTGGGTTCAAACTCATGAACCTGGATCAACTCTTTGCCAAAGTTATCAATCCATTGCACTTTACATTCACGTTTCTCCCCGGGTTCATCTACAGCCACATCAACACCAGAGACTTCTCCAGCTTCAGAGTTTGATACATGATCTTCTGCCCTTGAAACCCTAACCCCGTTTTCTGAATGGAAGAAGAATGAAGACTGCTTTAGGTTACTCTTTCTTGGGAGCTTGACAGTGGGGACTTGGCTGTGGCCATTGACGCCAGAAGGAGGCTCAACAGATGCTGCTGCAGCAGCAGCTACAGGAGAAGGAATAACGGGAGGAGAAAGTGGCACATGTGAAGAGGGGACCGTGTAAGCATCCCCCCCGTCGTCTACTCTTGAGTTGGAGGCCACTTTGAGGGGTGGCAAGCCCTTCTGGGCTGGCCAGCAGCAGCAGCTGCAGCAACAACAACTCGAGCAGGACAACAAACTCGTGCACCCCTGGGGCGCAACTTTTTCAGGCGCCAGCGTGAGGATCCTTTGTCCACCCTCAAGAAATGCCGTAACCCGTCCTCTCCCCGGTTTCTTCTCCCTCCCGTTATCATCAATCTTTCACTGCCCCGGTGGCTCACACATCCATCACTGCACGGTTCTCATTACACCTCCCAACCCCCTGACATGGATTCCCTCCTTCTCCTACTCATGATCCGAGACTTGCATTCTATTGGACTGATTACGAAATCTCTCAAACTGCTCCTCCACCTCCGCATTCATTCTAACTACTGCACAAATCCTAGCTCAAGACCTCCTCTCAAAAGCCTCCGCTTGTTCGTGTTCTCGGCAGGTTTCAGAACGAATCCTTCTCTTCCAACTGAGATATCACAATTCGGATCCTTCTGCGTTCAAAGCCTCGATCTTTCATCGATTTACATCCCTCGGTCTCGCCCAAAACACACACACACACAAAGAAAGAAGTTCCCTTCGCCTTCCGCCGACAAACAGATCTCCGAAGTCTAAAATAAAACGCTGCAGAGCACCAAATGCGGCGTTTCGAAGCTCGTTACGAACCTCGACAACTACCCGAAACGACTGCTAGGGACAGAGAGCGTGGAGTTAGCGCACCAAACTCTGACAACAGCTCGAAAGCCAGCCAGGCAGCCACTGTGACGAGTCCTGCGAAAGAACCAAAACACTGACCCAGAGCGAAGGAGAGAGACGACCCGATGTAATGACGGGTGGTCCAAAGGAGAGAGAGACGACCCGATGTAATGGTGGGTGGTCCAGTGTGAGAGAATCCAAAAGTTTATCACTCACTTTCCCTGGAGGGGAAAAAAATTAACTCGCTGTCTTTTACCCTCCCTCCGAAAAGAGATATACACAATATAAACATAGATTATACACAAAAAATGTATTACACATTTGGCATTTTGGTAGACCAATTATTTTAAAGGGGTACACAATATTTCTTGTATTATAAATTGTTATTGTTGCCACCTATCTTTCCCCTTTCAACTTTCTAATTCTAAGGAAGCAAAATGTGGTATACTCAAGAATGAAGTAATATGTGAATATTCTAACAACATTATTATAGGGAGAAAATCACAACATTCAACTTAGTGTTGGCATGGCTCTCTATCTTGAACTTGGAAATTTTGGCATTGTAAAAGTGGAGCTATATGTTGCTCCAAGATCAAGAAAGTGAAAACTTGGATAGAGAGACAGTATACTTAGTTTTGGGTTCTTAAGAACATGATTAAACATCAATTTCAATATTTTTCTCACAAGGGTTTGGCATATTGGTTTGTAGGTAATTTTTTAAAAATGTGGCTAATGCTTATCTAGGAAGAATTAAAAGCAAGAAATAAATTGCAATTTGCAATACTAATATTTTGATGTCTACGGTTCTATTGGCTAAATATCTTCAATATTCCTTTATGTAAGGCAACCTTTTTCATTATGTACCCTATCAAGCTTTTGGAAGTAATTTCTTTTGGGAAATTTGAATGGAAAAGTGCTCAAACATGATGAATTTGTCCAAAAACAAAACAAATGTATTCCTTTGGACCATATTTCTAGACCAAAATTTCTACCATATGACCAAAACTTTTTAAAAGAAACAAAATCATAATTGTGGCCCACATTTTATGTATTTAACAATATCGTACAATGGTTGGTTGGAATCATGATCATAGCCTAGGTAGACAACCATGTGCCAAGAACATGAATGTGAGTAAGCCTTATTTGTTTGCGCAATATTTAGCTCATGTCCATTTGATTAGTGTGAAGTGAGAATATAATCATATGGTGATCATGGTTTTATACATGTGAAGAAGGTGATTTAATGTGCACACCCACATGCTTTGATTTTGTTTTCTTGTGAATTGTTCACAACTATAGCCTAGAAAGACCTTCATAAAACTACATCATAATAAGTTGTAGGAAGCTTTGATCTAGAGCTAGATTCAATCTTAATTTTTATTTTCTACCTATTGTTAAAGATGAAGATAACAACGAAGGTAATATGATGATTATATGTTTAAGGTATATTTCATCAATAGATATAAGAGGTGAGGGGTCCGATGCAAGGATGCATTTATGAAATTTCATGTTCCAATGAATTGTTAAATTTGAACATTATTGGGGAATCCAACTAAGTATTGGATCCATAAATAATCAAACAATTTACATTCCTCTTGGATATGTATGATGATGTTGAAGGTTGCAATGTGACAAGAAGTGACACAAATGTGTGGCAATAGCCAATTAAATTCACTTTGTCATTGCCAAAAGAAGACATTTGAAATCATGTTTTTGGACCCTAACAAAAATATTTAAATGATTTTTTTAAAAATTCAAAACAACTTCAACATTTTGGTGGAATGAAACATAATGTGCATGATATTAGCATGGGTTTGTCAAATTCATAGTCATAATTATATTTTAGTTGACAAATACATTAAAGATTAAAACTTTCACCTTGATTTTAATAAATATTATTATAAAAATTTCCCAACTTATGACTAGTATTTTTGTGTAACTTGCTAATGATTGATTAAATTTTTTTTTAGTTTTCAAATGTTTTTATGTTGTGGATTTTGATCCATTGTAAATAATTTTAATATTTGTTATGTGCTACCTTATCCAAAGATCTACATTCATTGTTGTCAACAAAATAAAACATGTCACAATAATCTTGTTAAGAAAGCACATGCACACATGTAATCAAAAGCGTTGTGCATTCTATAATAGAAAATATGTGCCTTACATCATTAACATTATGTATCAAAACCAAACTTTGAACAAAGCACCCAACACATAGTGAAAGATATTCAACTTTTTTTAAAAAAGTATTTCATTTCTACCGACAACATAATATTTTCAAGAACCAACTTTGTTGAACCATGTTCACACTAGGATTATGCTAAAACTTGTTTACAAATGTCTTGAACTATGAGACATTCACATTAATCCTAATAATTGTGTGTTACCTTATCCAATCACCCACATACATAAATGTCAAAAAAATAGAACATGTCACAATAATGCATGTCACAACCCTTTCAAAAGTCATTGGCATGATTTTTTTGAAGAATTGTGTTGTATGATTACATGCTTATATCCACACATTTGAATTTTCCAAGTCCAAGATTATCACATTACAAAAAATTGCATATTAATGACTAATTTATTGACTATTCTTGAGTCATTAATGACATATGTGACAACAAATTCCCTTGGTCACAATTCATTTAAGACAAGTTGCATAGGGTTTTAATTGAAAAAAAATTACATGGTACCTAGTTGAAATGATAGTTGCATCAAGATATAACTAACACCAACTTTTCATCCAATTGACATGGCATGGTCATCTACAATTAACATTTACAACTAGGGTGTAGTCACAATCAAACAAGCCAAAAAGCACGTTGGGCAACCGCCAAAACCTCAATAAAAATTGTAATCTTGTTAGATATATTTTTGTGGTGCCACTTTAATGTCATGTTAATCATGAAATGTTATGCTAAATGATTAATATGAGTGTTGAAGAATTCAAAAAATAATAATTTGGGGTTTTGGTTTTAGTAAAGGACATTTGAATTTGAACAGTAGTTACATCAAAGGCAGTCAATTTTGTATTGTTAAGCTAAAGACTCTCATTATAAAGGAATTTTGACGAGAAACAATTTGAGATGATGTTAATTGATTATCCACATTAAAAAAACACTCACAATTTGAAAGTTTTGAAATTTGAAACTTTAAAAAATTAAAAATCTATTGAACATAATTGAAAATTTTCAAAAGTCCTTTACCACATGTAAATGGGGTGTAATGTACATGTCATTTAAAACAAATTTGTATTTTATGAAACAATAAAATAAATCATTAAATAATTAACATACAATTTGAAATCAAAATAATTTTTCAAAACGAAATGCAAAATTTGGTAAAATTTATACACTTTTAAAAACTCCTTAGTTATTCATGAAAAGTTAATATAGAAAATGTGATGTATTGAAAATATATATATGTAGTTTTACTAACATATTGCAAAAGATATCTTCCCAAAAGTCCTTTCTATGAGCCTTTCTATGAGAAAGTGAAATTGACCACAAAAAGGATTACAGTCCTCGAGTCCTTCATCATTGTTGGCTCATTTGATTATGATTGCACCCACTAAAATATTTAGTCACATATGCCTACATTGCACAATCATTTGCAACTAATTTTACGACTACAATCTTTAATGACATATTCCTACACGGCATGGTGATTTGTGATTGGTTTTACAACTAAAATGTGTAAACACATATGAATGTAATGAGGTGGTTGATAGTTAGCTAGGTTGTATCCAAGTGGCAAAAATCATTTCAATAACCTAATTTGGATAACTTGTTAAATGATATACACATGGCAATAAATAATAATTTAATAAGTAAATTTTTATATTGATATTTTTATAAATACATTTTTAGCATAGCTAGGATGTATATTCATGCCATAAATTTGTCCAACAATTGAACCATAGATTATTTATTAAATGGTGTACACACGGTCATTGATAGTAATATAACAAATTTTTTAGTATAATAAAAAAATTTGTAATTATATTATGGATTGGCTCTAATGTATCCACATGGTGAAAATCCATTTGATAATTAAACAAATATTATATGTTGAATAGTGAACATGTGGTAGTGAATAATAATTTAAGATTTTACCTTTAAAATAATTGAAAATATTATCATTATCATGTTGGCAACTAATATTTTGCCACATGGCATTATTGAGTGTTTTAAAATTTTAATAAATATTTGATGCCATCTACATGCCACTACATGGGAAACATATGTGTGACTATGGTAATTCCATAGTATGCCAACAATGTAATTATATATGTGGAAATGGTTTGTGAATGGAGCTTTGAACTTGTAGCTTAAAACTTACTGCAATTTTAATCCATCTACATGGATGAATGTGTCCATAGATGAATGATTTCATATGGTAGAATGTCATTTATGAATTTGATTAAATAAATCATTATATGAAATTCATCCATGATTGGAAGATAAATAAATAAAATTTTATTTATATCCATCTTCATTTGTTGTGCAAGTATCAATATTTCAAACTTGAATGTCATTTAATAATGATGGATAATGTGACTATAATGGAAAATATGATGATGAGACCAAAATAATTTTTTAAATTATGTTTTAAAATCATTTCATCAACAATGTTTAAGCAATTAAAAAAATGTTGTCGTGGGATGAGTGTTAACCCCCGCCCCCCATTGTTATCAACAACATTATATATGTATTACGTGAAAAATTAAGGCACCTTGAAAATTAATAATTACTAAAAATAACCCCATTGTCATCAATGACAATAAATAGTTTTTAAATATTTTAAGCATTCAGAACTTATCATTGTCAATGACATTAGTTAGATTTGATGAAAGTTGTGGTACCTTCAAATTAAAAGAATGAAAAAAGTCCCCCATTTTTGTCCATGATGCTTATAAATATGTTTGAGGGAAGTTGTGGCATCTTTGGAGAAGGAAAAAAAACCTCGTTGTCATCAACAACATTGGGTTAATTTGCTCATATTTTTTAATTAATCAATTAATTTCTAAAAAACAATGACCACAAGGTGGATGTTAACATGATAACGGTATTATAGTTAATACATTGAAAAAATTGGCATTTAAATCATAGCCATCAAATAGGTTTATAATGGAATTTACAATATATTATTCGACAAATGTTATATAATATATAATTGAATTGTGATTGATAAGAACTTAATGATAAAATAAATCATTCATCCATAATGAAGATAAATTCTTACATTCATCATTTTGTTTGTTTCTAGGTTTACCTATATAACATTCATTTTGTGGCTATTTTTTGGGTTTCACTTGCATGTGTCTAGGGGAAAAAACATTTTACCATCCCAAGTTCCAACTTAGGTTTAGGCTTTAAGCTCATGCAACAACTTGAATCTTACATATGTGCCTAAAATAATTACAAGGTTCATGTTACATGTGAATAAATTAGTTGATTACAATGACACATTTTTACTACATTAGTTGCAAGGTAGTGATATAAATGTAACCCCACTACATATGTAACTCCACTAATGACAATTGCAAGGAAAACTAATTAATTTATATTTGTAGCTACAAAACTAAAGCATGCAGATTTCAAGAATGTAACTATAGTGATGCAAAACATGATGGGCTTATGATGTAGACCTACATTATTCAAACATATTCATAAGGTGACAATTTCCCATTTATTTCCATTGAGGTATAGATTCAACAAGGAGATGGGAATTGTAAGAAAGTTCGCCCATGTAAACATGATATGACATATATGTAATAGAAGTTCACTTGACGCACCCCCAAATTTTTTGAAAGATTCAAATGCGAGTCCAAAGGTGAAAATAACGGAAAAAGAAAAAATCGAGGTATGCTCTTTAATTCGCAACACTTCAAGGGTAAGAAAGGTGTGTGAACCATACCAACATGGCCATGGCCGGTAGTTTCAATTTTTAAGAATTGCGTTAAGGATATTCAAGTGGGATGAAATTATTAGGGATTTTTAACAATTTTGTGTTAGAATAGGGGTTGATGAATGCGCACGGTGTGTGGGGGTTGTTTTCTTTTTAAAAATATGATATTGGTTGGGTTGGTTATTTTCTTTAGCAAAAAGTTAGTAAACCATAATTTTAGAACCTCAGTGGCGTAATTAAGGGTGAGAAATTTCTAGAAGGTTGGGGGGAGAGAAACAAACACCAAAATTCACGATGTGCAACAAAACATTGGTTTTGTTCTAGTATTTACGAATAGCAAGGAGGTTGGGAATTTATGAAGCAGGTGAGAGGGGGTCAGTGAAAGGCCCAATATAGATAGAACAATCTTCAAGCCGTAGGAACATAGGATTAATTCAAATCAACTTGATGATTAAGGAGATAATGTGATAGTGCACCAATGGTAATAAAAGTTTCATAAGGACTGAAACATTTATTTAGATCATGAATAAGCTCAACAAGGAGCTACAAGTACATGTTAAGTCATGGGCTATGCCATAGTGATAGTTCATAACTGCAGGAAATCTAGAACGCGTCGAATGGTACGAACTAAGTAGTCCGCCTTGCTATTAGGAAGCAATCAACGAATCAAACTGTGCAACCGACGATAGTGTCGAACGCTGGGAACTAAAGACCAAGCGAAGCTAAAAGTGTTTTCGATTTCGTAGCAACCTTCACATATAGTTTCAAGTTTGTCACCGGAAACAAGGTCGACTTGTAACAAGATCACCAGGGTGCGGAAGTTCGATGAAATACGATAGTACTAGGCTCGAGGAGGTTCAACTTCAAAACAAGTGCGCACCTCTTGAGGTTCGAGTTTTTCGTCACAAAGATGTTGCGTTAGGGTCAAATCTAAAGATGACTTCGAAGGCGGTTCTTCATTTGCTTATGCGGCTTGGGGCCCGTAAGATGTGACAATGCGCGACGCCATAATTTCAAGGAAGAAAGGAAAGATCTTGAACAAAATCAAATCAGCAATGAAGGTGGGGGGGAATTGTGACATGAAGATATGCAATCGTAATTTATAGGCCAAGGAAAAGGAAAGGAATGCGTAAATAATGGCCTAGGACCATGGTAAAGTAAAACCTTAATGTCAAAGGATTAAAAATGAAGGTCTAAGTGAAGTTGCTTACGGGGAAAGTGGGAAGAGGTAGAAAAGAACCTTCTCCTTCTCCTTCCATTGGCCACCAAGCAAAGAACATTCTCCTTCTCCTTCCATTGGCCACCAAGCAAAGAACATTTTCCTTCTCCTTCCATTGGCCACCTAGCAAAGAACATTCTCCTTCTCCTTCCATTGGCCGCCAAGCTTTGGATCTACCTTCACCTTCCTTCTCCTTTTCTTTAAAAGGCAGACTCAAATGATCGAAACTCCTTAATTTCCCCGGGCATAATTTTCAATTCAATCTTGAGGATACTTGTTCCTACAAGTTTTTTGAGGAGGAAAAGAATGATGAACCTTGGTAGTTAGGAAAAAAAATGAGAGCAGAATGGAAATCTTGTAATAGTTTTGGAGGAATGGAGGTGAGTAGTGATAGTATTGGGAGGTTGGAACCTTCGAGAAATCTCACAAACCCTCTCGGGTTTCTTAGATAACTTCTTACTGGCTTAGCTGCAGATCCTAAGATTTGGTAGGAAGGTGCGCCTAGTAGTTAGTTTTCTAAAGAGCTAAGGCAAACCGAATTTCAACAACCTATGTGTTAGAAACAATATTCCAAGTGATTGGTGATCTGTAGTCAAGATGGACCAATTGCCTTTGTAAAACCCTCTTGGGTTTCTTAACGTAACTTTTTATTGGTTTAACTATAGATTTTGAGATTTGGTAGGAAGGTGCGCTTAGTAGTTAGTTTTCTAAAAAGCTAAGGCAAGCTGGATTTGGATAACCTATGTGCTAGAAACAATATTCCAAGTGACTAGTGGTCTGAAGTCAAGATGGACCTACTGCTTTTGAAAACCCGCTCGAGTTTGGTAGTGCAACTCCTCACTAGTTTAGCTATAGATATTGAGATTTGGTAGGAAGGTGCACCTAGTAGTTAGCTTTCTAATGAGCTAAAGCAAGCCAGATTTGAATAACCTATGTGTTAAAAACAATATTTCAAATGATTGCTGGTTGCAGCCAAGTTGAAGATGATGTTGAGTCCATAAAAGTTTGTTTAAAGGGATGACAATTTAACATAAGGTTCTAGGATTTGAAATGTTTGAGTTTAGAAATATATTTATCATGGTTAAATCGTGAATGATGCATAGGAGGCAAGGTACTTAGGTTCAATTACGAACGCAATCTAACATCTAGAAATACACTCGCATTTTTCCTTCACTAGTAGCATTTGTGCTTTCAAACATAATCACCTTGTAGAATCGAAAGTAGAGGGACAAAAGTTGCCTCACAAGGTGTGTTGGAGTTTTGGGATGGGACTAGAAAGAATGACAAGCGAGTCAACTATTCACACGGACATGCACAAACCAAACAAATTGGTTAATGCATAGTTGAAACATTTTTGGTGCATAGATGAACCACGACCCGAGCTTGGGGAAGTTGCCACCTTCCCCCTTATAGTATTATCTATGATTAACCATGAAGGCTACATCTAAATGCCATTTTGTCATGGGACTCCCAAGCCTAACTTGGGAGTCCCAAAACTTCCAAAATTGGGACTTTGAACATTTTGGAAGGCCATAACTTCTTGTGCCCACCTTTGATTGAGGTGAGGTTTGAAATAAAATTGTAACCCTCATTGAGAGCTTTCTAATGATATGTGGCATGCCATCTACACACATGTATTTTAAGGCAATTCCCAATTTTTAATGGTCGGGAATCAAATTGGCACTTTGATTCCTGACCCTTCTTTTGGCCATAACTTGTGTTTAAAGTACTCAAATGGTCATGAGATCCCATTGCAGACATCTAAATTTTAAGATCTTTTCAATGGTATAAAGAAATGTTTAATCTAATGAATGTTGACCCCTGAATTTATTTTTTTTAATATTCAAGACTCCATAGGGATTTTAATTTCCAAAATGGGAGTTCACAAGCTAATTCCTTCACATTCTTGAAAGTGCAAATGTGATTCCCGGGTTGCACTTTTAGCCCGCACCTTTCCATGCCTTTGCTTTGGTCACAAGCCTAAAATTAAGGTCATGACATCATTGTTTTTCAAGCAACACCACACTTAATTATAATAAATCTAAATTACAAAAATTCAACAACTTTTTTGCATATATATGCACACCTTCCCTATGTGTGAGTTGACCTTTCACATCATTCACTAATAGTTTTGGAGGTCATCTTAGAATTTGGAAGCATCAAAAGTTGTTTTAAGGATTTTTTAAATCACATTTCACATTGTATGTTAAAAGGAAAATTCGGTTAGATGAGTAGATTATGACATAATAGTATATTTGATTTTTCTTTTTGGGTAGGAGTATTTGAAAGCCTTTCATGATAAACTTGGGAAGATTTATTGTATGGGGATATTTAAAGGAGATGTGGAGATCATCAAAAAATATCATAGAATTATTTTGAACTTTTAGAATTTTTTATTTTGTTTATTGATGCATATCATTTATGTTTTGGAAGGAAGAAGAATGTTGATGCCAACTTGTTTGTTTTGAAGCCCAATTAGGCACAAAAACTATAGAACACATGTTGCACACACCATTTTATGCAATTATGTGTCTAATCTATAAATTCAAAATATATAAATCAAACATAAAATATGTGACCTAACTTTTTAGTACAACAAATTGTAAACTTTAGCACTTATGATTTGGCGACCATCCTTGGGATTACCTCGACAAATTGCAAGAATGCAATTGTATGAGTGGTGAACTTTGAGCAATGAGCTTTGAGCCTTGAGTTTAGATGAAATTTAAGACAACTCATCCAAAATGGATGGAATATTTTTTAAATCAATAAAAAAGGTAAATTCATAAATGATTTTTTTTTCATTTCAATTCAAGGCTCAAGGTTTAATTAATAATTGAATAGATGAAGGATGATCTTCATAGATAATTTTCATAATGAAAAATGTGAATGAATATATTTGACAATATTAGAAGTAGGGTTTATTATTACATCCATCTAGCTTGCATTACTATTAAACAACCCAACCAAGGTGTATCTCAATGCATATACCCATGGGCATTTTACCTTACATTCCAATGTCTCATAACCCACGGGCTCATTGTATATGAAATATGCACATATCGAACTCTACATGATATTTTCTCAACTTTCCTTTTATCATTGGCATTCAAATGGAAATTTCACCAAGTCATGACAAGTTAAATTGAAGAAGTGATATTTAATCCTTGACAAACCCAATATTATTACAACCTTTTAACCACTATTATTTATTTGAAATAATATTTTACATTCAATGAAGCTCTCCTCCCAACCATAAAACCACATACACACATGTTGGTCCACCCTTGAACTCATTGAAAAAAAACTAATAAAGTTTAAAAGAAACAAATCTATTGACTATACCATGTTCAAAATGTGTTGTTTTTTAGAACCAACTTTTGTCACTTTTGACTTTGTTGTTAATGTAACCCCAAACTTAATGTACCCAATGTTTCTACACATTTCGTGATAAACTTCATTTAAATATAAACACAAAAAAGTACCATGTTGGGGCTAAAAAAATACTTGATACCCTAGAAAAACAAACTCCCCACCAGCATGGATCTTACCTCCAAGAAAATGTGTTCCTATTTAAAAACCCAATTGCAAATATTAGACATTGTGCAATATCATTTCTATAAAAATTTAAACAAAATTACGGGTTGTGTAAGATTATGCAACATATTTTCATGAAACCACATTGTATAACTAGCCATTGAATTCTTTTTATCAATGTGAGGAAGGTTTGGAAAAAAAGTCAGTTATCCCCATTGTAGTGAAATGGGTTTTTCCTATTCTCCTTAACCATGTTATAAAGTTAGGAAGAACTTCCACATTTGCTATACACTTGGGGAAGAGACCCAAAATATACATATACAAGTCATAGGCCAAGTTACTTGCATATAATTATAATGTAATCGCAAGTTAGCAAAGCCTTTATCCTTTTTTGCAAGGTTAACATGTGTGTACCTATAGAGACAAAAAATCAAGAATAATTAATAAACTATTCTTTGAATGTATTTTTTATGAACTTAAACTACTAACTTCAAAGTTTTTGGTGTTAAAAGAAACATACCTTCCATATTCCTATGCCCATCTCCAACCAAACATGGCCATTGGGCTAGATTTTTTACATTTGGACCTTTCTACATATCCATTGTTGTGAAACAATGGTAGAAATTAATTTAAATTCCTACAAAATTATTCCACACTATTGTAACAATAGATTTGCAATTCACATGCATACATCCACTATTTTTGCCTTAATTATTAACACCCTTAACATTGCCATTCATTAAAACACTACATTTAAGGTTATTTCATATAACTAGAATCTGCACTTCAAAATACATTATAAAAAAACTCAAAAAACAATATTACAATTCATTTCATCATATTATGATACTATAGAAAATTCACACAACAATATAAACATTAAATTCACTACAAAAGTTTGTGCTTCTTTGTATTATTGAAAACATGAATCAAAATTATAGCAGAAACCCATGTTTTGTTGAAAATAATCAAAACAACAATTAAAATCTATGGTATATCCCAAACATGATTTATGGTTTTCTATTACAAATACCTATAACTCCTCTTATTCCTCCCAAAATGATGTGTAAAAATTTATTTTCTCCCCTATATCTTCCCTCTTTGGGTAGTCCCAAGTCACACAATCATGATTTAAAACCAATAAGAATTCAAAATTCAAAACTAACAAAGTTCCTTTATCAATCCCTATCCTAAACGTTTGTTCATCCAAAATCATGTAATCATCCAACCCCTTTGTATTTTGGATTCCATTTTTGAAATCTTTAGAAAATGATAAAAAATGAAATGAATGTATTTTGCAATGTTTTAAACATTTGTTTCCTCTACAATAGTCCATGTAATCTCAATATGTACAACAACCAGTGGTTTTATACCCACTTTTTGCTTTGCAGTTTTGACTTATATCTCCATTTCTATAGCTATGACCTCCTCCTCTACTAACTCAATCTAAGGTTATATTTCCAGGGGTTGTATTTTGGATACTTCTTCTATTGATGGAATAATCTCCACATGTCCTTATTCATGAATTCTTTGTGGTTCTTTTTCTTCCTAACCCCTTCCTCTAAGGTCCTATGGTTTCTTTGTCTATACTTTTGCCTCTTAAATTGCTCCAGTTTTGAGGTCTTGTGGTTCCTCAGCCTACATTTCCTCCTCTTGAGTTGTTCCATTTGGCCATGTTTCAGTCTCATCATGGCCTGATACCTCTATATTTGTTGGACTCCCACAAATAAAATCTAATTGAAAAAAAAAACTTCCAACTTGTATTTCAGAATTCTTTCATTAGCTCTATGATGAGCCAAATCTTCTCCAACTCCTTTGTAAAATATTCCTTTGTAACCTCCCACCATTCCTCAAATTCAGCCTTAGAATCCTTCATCTTATTCTTCGTCCTCATTAGGGTATAGTACTGCATCATTTGTTCATAATCCTTTGGTATTTTCTTAACACTAGTTGGGTTAAGACTCTTCTTCTATTCATGTGCCATCTCCAACTATGCTTGCAAGTGCTACAGATTCCTCTAATACTCCTTTTATTCCTCCAACAACTTTTCTTTTTCTACCTTTACTATCTTTCTTTTAAGCTCTTTAGATTACTACATATATACATTATTTAGATTCATTAATTCCAAATTTGTCATGACATTTTCCTTCTTTTTCTTTTTCTTAGTCACTACTTTCACCTAACTATCTAAAGCTTCAGGTTGTTTCTTATGAAGTAATAATGCCTTTCTCCACTCTTTTTTTGCGGTTTCCTAGATTTTAGCCTTATACCTTAAATTATGCAATTTTTCATTCTACAACTTTAGTCGTGTTATGCTACCCTTGAGCTCTTCATTCTCATCTTGTAGTTTTTAAATGAACATTTTAATCTTTTACTCAGCTTCTACCTTGTTCTTCCTCTAGATTTCCACATTATGCTTATACCCCTTCTCAAAGTCTCTCTCCTTATCTAATTCCTCATGTACCACTTCCTTTTCCTTTTCCCTTGTAACCAACATGTTTTTTAAATTGTTCACCTTTAGAGTCAAATTCTGCATATTCAAACTCACAATTGCCATGGTTTGAAATAACTCAATTGCCTTATCTACTTGCATAATTTTTGCAACTACCTTTTCCACAAACTTTGGTGTACTTGTCTATGTCATAGGATTTTTAAATCCTTTTGTAGATGATCCCACCTCCTACACCATTATTCTCCCCAATTCAAATTCAAATGGGAATCCTTTTGCAAATTTTGGTATACTAGGTGGCACTTGTAGTTTTGATGGTCTGAACACTTCAAAAGCATGTTGTGTTGCCACTCTTTCTATCCGTGATTTAATAGCTTTAAACCTTCTTATGTCTATTGTTGTTATTGTTGCAAATGTTATGGATTTGCAAATGGTTTCCATCTAATCTTCATATACATTTCCATCAAAGTGTAGATGTTCTTCACCTTCTAGAAACCTTGTGTGTCATGTTCCTTTTTAACTTCCTAGCTCTACTCCTTTAGTTGTCTCTCTTGTGTAGATATCATCTATTGTACCTCTTGCCTTTGCTCCCTTGATTATCTCTCATGTGGAGATGTCATTTGTGGTACCTCTTGCCTTTGCTCCCTCGATTATTTCTCATGCGGAGATGTCATTTGCGGTACCTCTTACCTTTGCTCCCTCGGCCATCTCTCTTATGGATATGTCATCTGTGGTAAATCTACAGTTTGTTTGGCTGCCTATACAACGATTGGCATTGCCCATACCATTATTGGCATTGTAGATGGTTCCATTATGCCCCTCATCATTTTTATGCCCTTGCATATGTGCTCTCCTATTCCTTTTTCACTCACGAGCCTAAGGATCCTCTTTTTTCAACTTTGTTCAACTTCTTAAAAACACTTCTTGGAGAGTATGTTATAGTTTTATTTCTAGTTTCTAATGATGTTTGCATCTCCTCCCTAGTTTTAAAAACCTTGGTTAATGGTTTTAGTGGATTTCCCTTTTGATGCACAAATAGATATTGAAAGGTTTTTGTGAATATGAAAACAAATTGACATGTATTTTTCTTATCCCCCTTATTCTCCTTGACATATTTATACTATTGGAAACAACTTGAAAACAAGTAAGAAATGAAAGATTCAAGGTTCATGAAATGGAACAATTGTATTAATTAACAAGAAGATTACAAAGGTTATATGCTTCAAATGCTACAATCACAAAACTATGACTTGCAACAACTAACAATGCTTGAAGGATCTATGTGCATTCAAAAAAACCATGAAAGGAAATAATGAAAGAGTACTCAAAACCACTCCGCTATATACTATCTCCTAACCCTAAAGTAGCCGGCACTTAACCCTAATTTAGCCACTGCCTAACCCTAGCTGCCACCAAACCCTAACCTTAGCCGTCACCAAGCCCTAACCCTAGCCGCCACTAAACCCTAAGTAGTTTCCACTTCTAAACCCTAGCTGCCACTATTTAACCTAACCTAACTACTAGAAGGATGCGAATACTATTCATCCTTTTGATGAATGTTCAACACATTCATCAACATTGGGAATTAAAAACGAATAACATTTTAACATATACCACAGATCTAATCCACTACATAGATTATTGAATATAATATGTGCCCAATCTACCTTTTGCCCATTATCTGCTCTCACTAATGTAATAACATTCTTATTGCTAAAATATTTTACCTTCTTCATTTGATAAATGACATATATAATGGCAAGATATCTAATAGAAAGTGGCAGACCCAAACTATTTGCATTCCCTTGATATATAAAAGAATTTGTAGGTGCAATTCTATAATTCTATAATGCTTAAACTACTAGTGATTTATTGGCTTGCCCTTTTGGTTCTTTTACATACCCATTTGCACACACTCCAAAAACATCTACAACTAATTGTTTGTTAATTACATACACCTTATCCTTATGCCCAAAGTAGATATATGTGCCCTTGATCAAGAATGTGTTAAAAAATTCCAACATTACATCGGAGATCAATGCTTGCCAAGCCATCAAAAAACAAAGGAACAAACCTTATTTTAGAAGTAGGTAGTCTTTTTCTTCAGGAGTATCCTTTTAATTTTCCATTTGTTGAATATGCTGATCATAAATTTTTTTTGTCTATGTCCACATGAATCAATCATGATTTGGAATCTTGATACTTTTTTCCATAAGTGTAGCTTTGTCTAGGATTATGCATCTTCCCTTCACTACAACTTTTGATTCATGCCACTCCATCTCATCACCCTTCGATGTGCTTTTGCCATTACATGCACCTATGTGGATTGTTATACTTCCACTTGCACCCTTGTGGATGGTTGTATTTCTGCTTCAATAACATTTTCTTCCCCTACATCCATTTTTGTTATCTATGCTTCCACACAATGCAATTTTGCAATTTTGTCTTCCTTCAATTCTTCAATGAACACCACATCTATTGATGTAGCTCTTGGTCCTATTTGCTTTTCTGCACACTAATGTATTCTATTTCTATCCAAAAATTCAACTTCAAATGTTCCAATTGTATTTATGTTTTGAATTATCGTTTTGTGCAAACTGTATCTTCTCATTATATGCCTTCCCTTCTGCACATTCCAAAGATGATGATGAATGCAGTGGTGACTTTACAGTTGACAGTTGAATATTCAACACACCTTCTGTATGCATTCTTCTCAACTCCTCTTTTATTTCTATTCTTTTTAGCAATTCCATTTATTCTTCCTACTTGTATTTGTGCACATTCCTCTGCACTTCCTTTTCCTTTACTATTTTTTTGTAAATTTTCAATCATACTCTTTATACTCATGCTACTGTGAATTCCAAAACTTCGAAAACATGCACAACTTCTAGCAACAAATGCAAATTGCCTTCGATGATTATTCCATTTTTTTCGTCCTTGAACATCCCACTTGTCACATTCATTTTTTTACCTACCTACTGTCTTTTGAATTAACACGTGATCCTTGTAATTAATATGGCCCATCACTATAAGTTTATATGTCCCTTGTACATTCATTGAGAAGCATTTCACGTCATCATTATGAATGAATGAAACATATTTCATCTCCCAATTACTCCACATTGCTAATCTCCTTTCATTAGTTGTATTAATTCCATCTCGTGTACCATGTACACCTTCTGTTGATTGTGCCCATTTATTTGCTAATTGTGGCAATACATCTGTTGATTATACCAATTTTTTTGTTGATTGTGTGAATAGCCTTAATGACTAGGCAAATACTACTATTAATTTAGTCAATACTCTTGACATACCATCTTTAGATCTTTACATCCCAAATTCCTCACTTCTATAATTATTGTTCACGAATTTGTTATTCATCTATAGATTGAAAATCAATATTGTGTTCATTGTAGGATCTTTGATCTGTTCTTCATCTTTAGCATTATTCATATGTAGTTTCTATATTTCACAATCTTCATCATCCTTTTCCATATTAGAATTCTTCACATGAACTCCATTTGCACTATATTCCTAATATACTAGCATTTGTTGTTCTTGTTTTCTAAACTTTAAATTCCATGTAATTATAAAGTTTGAGCTTATTGACATTGACCAACATAAGGTTAACTTCAAACTTTTCAATGGTCACCAATAACACAATGTTATTTGGCAACACATATTGTATTTTGTACAATCAAAACCATTTCCTAGTAAACTTCCCTAGGTGTGACTTATTGCCCTTTCAAAACCACAAAACACAATCACCAAAACTAAACTATTTTTCTAGATTCTTTTGTTGATTCCATAATGCTCTATCCCACTGTTGAATTCATTTAATTTTTGTAGCTTGCATTCTAACTTATTGCAACTTCTCTAGCTCTATAATTCTACTAATTAAAACTCTCATTGGAGTACTATCCCTTTCATTTCCACTAACAATTAGAATTGTGTACTTTGTGGGCATCAATGGATGTAATCCATACACTAATTGATATGGTGTATACCATGTTGCTACTTTGTATGTAGTTGTGTATGAAAATAACACTATAGACAGATGTTCATCCCAATTTGTTGTATTTTCACTAACTAACTTGGTCAATAATGTCTTAAGTACTTTCACTACTAGAAATCTTGTCATTTGCAACCAGTCGCTATGCAACTGGCATGCAACTAATTGTCGTTTGCAACTATCTTGGTCATATTTGCAACTACAAATTTGGTATTGTATAATTTTTGGGCCATACGGTTGTGTGTGCAATTAACATGCAACAAAATCTATACAACATGGACACGTGTCATAAAAATAATGGCCTAAACTTATACATACTTAAATTATTATACTTAATATATCTACATAGGTTATATACAATAGTGTTATGTACTTCTAGTACTAAGTTAACCCCATGCTAACTTAGGCTAGCCTAAACTAACCTAGGTTTAAATAACCATGGCTAAACTAACGTAGGCTAAATAAACAAAAAAATTAAACTAACCATGGTTAATTAAGTTAGGCTAAACTAATTATGGTTAATTTCAATTAAGCT
>Ga0209208_10002199_pt1 | contig 27873 bp, 28 predicted proteins | sample S1TSphfallax_3_FD_187694 | JGI IMG/M metagenome (GOLD analysis project Ga0209208, IMG submission 187694) | Host-associated microbial communities from peat moss isolated from Minnesota, USA - S1T2_Fd - Sphagnum fallax MG (SPAdes) (version 2) | ecosystem: Host-associated > Plants > Peat moss >...
TCCCGCCTTCCTACCTTCCCCTCCCCTAAATAATGTTTTTGGACATGGCATAGACAATCATATCTCTACTTCAAAGTTCTACAACATTCTTATGAATAAAAGCAAGTGTTCATTACTTTTGAAATAGTAGGTCATTTTCAATTTCAATATGTATTGGATTTCTCTTTCATTTCTAACATTCTACAGTAGCAAAAAATATAAAGGTGATGGAAAAAAAATCATCATGACTACTGACATTCTATAGTAATTGAGAGTAGAAAGGTAATGAAAAAAATAATCATCAAGACTACTGGCATTCTATAGTAGTTGAGAGTAGAAAGGTGATGAAAAAAATAAGCATCATGATTACTAGCATTCTATAATACCTGAGAGTAGATTGGTGATGAAAAAAAAAGCATTAGAACTATTGGCATTCAACAGTAGCTAAGACTAGAAAGGTGATGAAAAATACAAGTGTATGTGCAAAACATGTCAAGCCCTAATTGACCAACATTGAGAAAAATTTCCCCACTAATTGTTACACAACCAAAAGTGCTTGAATTTAAATCCTAAAACTTGAACTACATGGAAAGAGAGAAAATAAGGGGGAACACGTTGGATGGTTATGTGTACTTAGTGTATGAGACACGTTGAAATACTTGGAAAAAGCCTCCTTACTAAAAACAACTACATATTCATGACACTACAAATATGTCTAGACTCAAATAGTTCAAAAATTGATTCACTATTCGTTATTCTTTTTTTGTCATTTCATCCTCAAATGCTCATTGTATTCAACATCTTCACTACCAATTTTCTAATGTATTATTCCCTATACACACAACCAAGAGATTTTTTCACCTACACTATTTTAGCTCAAAGTATCTCAATGTTCCATTGAAATATCCTAGAAAGGGATGTTTGTGTTTGAAAAAGGTGTAGACTATCTCCTGTTATAAGGGAACTTCTATACACTTTGTGAAAGATTTTTTAAATTCAAGAGTTCCCTAGAAAGTTTTTGAAATTTTAGAGAAATTTGATCAATATGTGAGGCTTTGGGAGCTAGTATGTTTGTCAGAATTAGTTGAAAGCTTGATTGTGTGTTAATTTTTCTTTTCTTTTTGAATTTATAAGTGTTTGAAATGCCTTAGAAAATCTAAACATAGAAACAAAACATTGTCAAATGTTTGTTATTGAGAATTGTGCGGCTCCAATATGGACAAACAAGTTTTTTTTGTTTTTTTGTGTTTGTCTATTTTGGTTTTTATTTTGCAATGGATAATGTCTTTGTTGTGAATGTTGCCACTAGTATTGCTACAATTATTCTATTTTTAATTTTTTTTCTAACGAACTAGATTTGATTTATGAGCTTATGCTACTTAGATGAAAGGGGATACATAATTTTAGTTTTGCTTAAAATCCTACACATCATAATATACATTTAGTCAACAACTTAAGCTTTTGACATGCATTCAATTCCCCAAGAAATGTAGGTAATTTTTGCTAGTTCAAACACCTCGATAAATGAAGGTTTAGAATGCATTGAATCCACCAATATACATCGGTAATTTTTGCAAGTTCGAACACCCTAACAAATGAAAGTTTTGAAGAGCACTCAATTGACCAATAGACATGGGTAATTCTTGCAACCTCAAACAACACTTCAAATCAAGGTTTTGGAGTGCACTCAATTGGCCAATAGATGTAGGTAATTCTTGCAAGCTCGAACAATTGTGCAAATCAAGATTTTGGAGTGCACTCAATTGACCAATAGATGTAGGTAATTCTTGCAAGTTGGAACAATTATTCAAATCAAGGTTTTGGAGTGCACTCAATTGCCCAATAGATGTAGGTAATTCTTGCAAGCCCCAACAACTTGACAAATCAATATTTTGGAGTGCACTCAATTGGCCAATAGATGTAGGTAATCCTTGCAAGTTCGAACAATTATTCAAATCAAGGTTTTGGAGTGCACTCAATTGCCCAATAGATGTAGGTAATTTTTGTAAGCTCGAACAATAGTTCAAATGAAGGTTTTGGAGTGCACTCAATTGCCCAATAGACGTAGGTAATTCTTGGAAGCCCCGACAACTTGACAAATGAAGGTTTTGGAGTGCACTCAATTGCCCAATAGATGTAGGTAATTCTTGGAAGCTCGAACAATTGTGCAAATGAAGGTTTTGGAGTGCACTCAATTGCCCAATAGATGTAGGTAATTCTTGCAAGTTGGAACAATTATTCAAATCAAGGTTTTGGAGTGCACTCAATTGCCCAATAGATGTAGGTAATTCTTGCAAGCCCCGACAACTTGACAAATGAAGGTTTTGGAGTGCACTCAATTGCCCAATAGAAGTAGGTAATTTTTGTAAGCTCGAACAATAGTTCAAATGAAGGTTTTGGAGTGCACTCAATTGCCCAATAGATGTAGGTAATTCTTGCAAGCCCCAACAATTGTGCAAATCAAGATTTTGGAGTGCACTCAATTGCCCAATAGAAATAGGTAATTCTTGCAAGCCATGACAACTTGACAAATGAAGGTTTTGGAATGCACTCAATTGCCCAATAGATGTAGGTAATTTTTGTAAGCTCGAACAATAGTTCAAATGAAGGTTTTGGAGTGCACTCAATTGCCTAATAGATGTAGGTAATTTTTGTAAGCTCGAACAATAGTTCAAATGAAGGTTTTGGAGTGCACTCAATTGGCCAATAGACGTAGGTAATTCTTGCAAGCCCCGACAACTTGACAAATGAAGGTTTTGGAGTGCACTCAATTGCCCAATAGACGTAGGTAATTCTTGCAAGCCCCGACAACTTGACAAATGAAGGTTTTGGAGTGCACTCAATTGGCCAATAGATGTAGGTAATTCTTGCAAGCCCCAACAACTTGACAAATCAATATTTTGGAGTGCACTCAATTGGCCAATAGATGTAGGTAATTCTTGTAAGCTCGAACAATAGTTCAAATGAAGGTTTTGGAGTGCACTCAATTGCCCAATAGACGTACGTAATTTTTGTAAGCTCGAACAATAATTCAAATGAAGGTTTTGGAGTGCACTCAATTGCCCAATAAACATAGGTAATTCTTGCAAGCCCCGACAACTTGACAAATGAAGGTTTTGGAGTGCACTCAATTGCCGAATAGATGTAGGTAATTCTTGCAAGTTGGAACAATTGTTCAAATGAAGGTTTTGGAGTGCACTCAATTGCCTAATAGATGTAGGTAATTCTTGCAAGCTCAAACAATAGTCCAAATGAAGGTTTTGGAGTGCACTCAATTGCCCAATAGACTTAGGTAATTCTTGCAAGTTGTAACAATTGTTCAAATGAAGGTTTTGGAGTGCACTCAATTGCCCAATAGATGTAGGTAATTCTTGCAAGCTCAAACAATCGTCCAAATGAAGGTTTTGGAGTGCACACAATTGGCCAATAGATGTAGGTAATTTTTTCATATTCGAACACTCCAACAAATTAAGGTTTTGGAGTGCATTCAATTGGCCAATAGATTTAGGCAAATTTTGTAAACTTGAACACCCCGACAGATTAAGCTCTTGAAGTGCATTTAATTGGCCAATAGATGTAGGTAATTCTTGCAAGCTTGAACACCCCGATAGGTTAAACTCTTGAAGTGCATTTAATTGGCCAATAGATGTAGGTAATTCTCGCAAGCTTGAACACCATGATAGATTAAGTTCTAAGAGTGCATTTAATTTGCCAATAGGTGTAGATTTACATTAGTGGCATGCTTGTCAATAAGAAGTTGCAAGTCTCCAAGGTTATTTGTTGTATCAACATCATCCACCACCACTAAAACTTTCTTTGATATCATGCATTGCTTGATTTCATCAAGGTATTCATCAACATCTTCATCCTTACGTAACTTTCTATCACACAAATCTTGTAGAAGTTTTTTTTTGACATCCTTGATGTGTTTCGATTTCACATCCTCCAAGAAGCTAGATTTCTCATATTGGTTGTGGAACAAATGATACACTTTTTTACTCAAAGTGGTCTTCCCAATCCCACCCATTCCAACCAATGCAACAATAGATTCCTTTTGTAACAAACTATTTATGGCATTTGCTTTATCTTCCAACGCCACTTCATAACATGGCAAAGGTGGCATAGTTGGTTTTTTTTTTCCCTATCAAAGTTCACCCAAAAAATTGAATAAAAATTCAAAGTGAAATGATGTAATGTTTGCAGTCAAAATAAATGAACATACATAATTCCAAAAATTAAAACCATTATTAATTTACCTTCATAAAAATTTTCAAACATTCCAATAATTTGGAATAGCTTAAATGGTCCTTTGATGGTGGCTTGCAAATTGTCAAGTGATTAGCATCTTCGACTTTGTAATTGTTATTGTTCGATAATCGAATAGCTGAAGCCATTGGCACTAAAATTCCCTATACATGTGCAAAAGTTATTTTAGTTGGAACTCTTTGATATGATTGGATTTATCTTAATATGCAAGTTGTCAATGTACTTTAGTAAGCAAATGATGATTGGAACAATAACTTAAATTTTACGTTCAAACTATATAAATCAAATAAATTTGTAACATAACCTCATTTAACCTTGTTAGAAATGAATTTAAAATAAAACTACAAAGGTGTTTTTTTCAATTGAAATTTTATTCATGATAAATTTGCAATTTTTACTATGAATACATGTTGCAATGGATTCATGGACAAAGAACGGAAAACTTTACACCAATTTCACAACTAATGCTAGTAGTTTCAAAAGTTAAACCAACACAAGTTTTTGTAACATAAAAAATGTTCAACTATGGAACCTAGTTGGATAATCAATATGTTTAAATGAAAATCTTACCCATTCATTGTCAATAGGTAATCCTTCAACAAATGCATAGATGTTGATGTCTTCGCTAATAGATTTGTTAAAATCTATTGAAAGTTGTTCCATTGTTGGGTCAAAGGATTCCATATTTTTCAAAAGACCTGATGGGGTTATATCCTTGGCGATTTGTTGACATTGCCACTTGAAATACTTTGATAGATCTTGGGTACCACCAGCATGTGGTACACTATAAAATACCACACCTTTAAGATTTTTCAAAATTTTCTCACAACAATTTTGTGTTTTAATATCCAAATTATTTGTTTTCTTTTGATACACATGTTTGTGCATTTCAACCACCAAGCTTTTGAGGACAAGACCTCCGAAACTATAAGCAACCATTGCCACTGGTCTATCCCAAAGAGTTTCATACCTACAAAATATTTCAAGACACACCAAAAATGCATCAACAACATTTTTAATGGTAATGTACATGTACAAATAGTCACAACATCATTTATTGTATATGGTGCAATTTGTCAATTAACACAACAACCTAAGCCATAAGTCCATAACATATATGTTTGTAATTTTTTTTCATTTTTCATTTTCTTTTGAAATTTTACCTATAAATTGTTCAAATCACATGTGGGTAAAAAAGTTATTATGCACAAGCATGTAGGCATTTAATTCAAAGTGTTAATGTATTAATAAGGTTTTACCTATTACATTGACAATCTATTTCACATAATAGAATGTAGGAAATTAGAAGTAAGATATATTTGTTTTGAAATTAAGTATAGGTACAAAGTGGATTCAAATTCAATGAATTATATATTTAATTGAATTTAGTTCAAATGCCAAATATGAAACTTCAAAAAGTTATTGTCACAAATTATCATTACAACCAAATTGGATTCCCATGACTTGATAATGTGAACATAAAGTTTGTTAATAATTCATCTCAACATGAAAATTAACACCAAAACGCCATTTCATGTTCTCTTTAATGGATTTGAAAGTTCCAAGGTGTTCAAAATTTAGTGTGTACCAAAATAATGTTCCACATGAACAATTTATTCAAAGATGTCAAAATACAATCAATTTTCTTTAATTGCAACACACAATGAAAAATAAAATGCCCACAAATAAGGAAATTGTCACACCTTGAATCTGTAACCAAGCTTTGAATTAGGTTTTTGCCAATTTCAGTTACATCATTGTGGACACTTGCCACAACATTAGAATCATATGACAGTGACAAAATTTTGACATTGTCATTCAAATCCTCTGGGATCCACATTTGTGGCCAGCATATGCATTCTTTTTTACCATCGATGGGGCATGTTGTCCATGTTTGTTTCCAATTGTCATCAATCCCATAAACAATCCCATGGAAGAAAATTATGGTCAAATTCAGGTTCTTTGAAGTACAATCAGGATTTAAATCATGCACTGGGTATCTCTACAAAAGAATAAAAAGAAATGTCAACAAGATTCATCAAATAAGTCTTGAAATAATTTGATTATACATAAAAAAAATTTAAAATGCAAGATTTTAAAAGTGTACAATCACAATATTTGACAAAATACATATAGTTAATTGAAAATGTAAAGTAGAACAAGACAATAATCTTTGAATCAAACAATACCATATTCATCTTGCCAAATAATTAAAATTAAAATTTTGATTCCATTCCCATATTTGCAAATTTTTGAAGCTTGTTAATTTTCTTTCAAAAAGTCAAGTGAATCACAAAAGAAGATCATTTACATACAAAGTAAGTTTCAAATTATAATTCAATAATTGACTATCATCATATAATGGTATGATGGAATATTAGCCAATAAATTTAAGGATTGATGCTAAAAATTGAATTCTTCAAATTTGGGGTTCTTTAATTAAAACCACCTAATTAATCTAATTATTTTCATTTCACTACTTTTTCCACAAATTTTGGCCACCAAGGGTTACAATTCTTAAAGGATTAGGACACAATCACAAGAGTAATGTCCAAGAAAATTATTTAAGAATTATATTGTTGGATTTAAACCACTTTGGAGTTCTTCACAATCTACATCAAACTTGCAATCTTTACACATTCTATATATGAACATAGCCAATGCCAATTGACAAATTTTCCTCTCACCAATTTTAGTTGTTATAGCAAAACGAATCCCAAATGTAAGAGTTTTTTTTTATATCACTTCATTTCATATTGGTTGATTTAAATGATGCAACAAAAAAGCAAGCAAAATTATTGGTACTCAACAAGGAAGCTCGTAAACTAATATCCAAATTTCAACATGTAGCTTCAGAAAACCCAAGAAAAAGAGTTGTGCAAAACAAGTTCAATCATAAAATCAAGAGGACGCACCACATGGGTGCCTTGTCTAGAGCTTGAAGGAGCATTTTCACCCAGGACTGGAGGTGTGTTGATCACACCAGGGATCCGCATAATATCTCCTTTTCGTTTTTTTGGTAGCCCTTGTGAAACATCAACATCTTTTCTCTTATGTTGAGAGAATGAATTTTCCATATCTCCAACCACTCAAATTCCATTCATTAACTCCTCTCGTATATGTTCTCTCTTAACTTTCTGCTCTCCTGAAACCTGCTAGAAGTCCTTTACCCTCTCAAGAGCATACATGTTATAAAGTGTCTCCAAAACAAAATAGATTCACAAAACCTGATCTTTCTATAACTCTCTGGAGATATTGATGCGTTTCTTCTTCACGATCTCCCTGAAATTTTCACACTCTTCTCTTACTCCTTTGCTCCCATTTCTTCATAAACTCTTCTTTTCACATATCTTTCTTCCTTTTTTTCTCCTCCACTAAAACTTCCTAAAAGGATTGGCCACCAATGACGGCAGGTACATGTTTACCGATTTTGTGCGCACTCAACCAACCATTCATTCATCTCTGTCTTGGACCCAAGTGCTCGATTTCCATCTCATAATTGAGGATAGAGGTGGCAATGTAGGGTTGATCTGTAAACGTGTATTATTGGTTCTGTCCAGGCTCCATTATTGTCATGATTCTTGTTTTACATCCAGATGTTTCCTGTTTGCTGATTTCACCCAATGTCAGTGTTTAGCCCCCTATGGCAGAGATCATGTTCGGCAAGTCATCTTTACTTGGTGACTATGATTACAGTAGCTTGAGCCTTTGAGGGAGAAGGAAGCTACATCTACATGGATGGTCAATAGCAAATAAATGCCGAGTGGAAAAAAGTATATTGTAGAGAGGTAGATATGTTATACATAGGTGGGTGTTGGGCATGGCACCATGGGTTTGACATGTGTGAATCTACCTCGTAGGGTAGATGCTACCAGCTTTAGAAGCCTATTCCTAATTATTGCAACTTTGGTTATTTGCGAATCTTGAAGGTTGGCCGCCCTACCAATTTGGAGGTGAATATATCGATGACAGTTTTGGTAGAGTCCTGAGAAGACCTATGACTCACTGGCGATGTAGATTATTGTTCGGCGGGTATTATGAACTACACAAACCCCCGCTGGGTACCATGGCGATTTTTGAAGTTCATAATCATAATTCTCAGAAATACCAAATACCCATTTTCTAATGTATAACCCATGGTCCACAAAAAGAAATTTGAATTAGTCAAGTAACCATCGGTTCTTCTTTGAAACCCGGAAGTTCTTTCAAGGTTTTGATATATACAAAACCGGCGGTTCTCCAGATCTGAAACGTTTGCAAAACCAGCCAGTTACTTTGTAAAAATCAAATTTGCCCCGGACACTGATATCGGTAGACACGAGTGACACGCCGGAGGGGGGGGGAAATGAAATAATGAGCGCTTGCTGGGCCTCACATCTTTACACAAGAGAAATTTTTGGATGTGTTGAAAAAGCAGGCGTTGTTGGTGGGCACAACACGCAAGTGACTTTCAGCTACCTATACGAAATTACTTGGAATCAACTGCGACCCAACCCATCTTTGACGCAGTCTAAATTAAAAATTAGTGAGTCAGTGACCCGGTCAAAAGTTAGTGACCAGTGTTTGAGGGAGCAGGAGGCCTACGGCGCCTGCAAGAAATTCTGGACGTTAGTGTAGCCACCTAACTCGTTCTTTTCTCTCTCTCTCTCTCTCTTCTATACGTTTCAATGCTTGTGTGTTCTCTTGTAACTTACTAAATCTAATATGTGATTTGCTATTGTTTTGGTCATCTATGTGTTTCACATTTCTTGACAACGTTTTTTCACAATATATGCAATAATAATCATTACAAAATTTGCTTGGATAATTGTCCATATCCATTCCACATGTTGTACTCATCATGGACACCACACTTTTTTCCCCTAGAATTTGCAAAATAATCATAATGTTTGTTAATGAAACCCATGTGAAATATATATCCCTATGACACAAAACAATGTTATAATGGATAATCATTGCCCATAATCATGTAAAGTACATGGATCATATATAGCTTGCCATTTGTTTTGTGGTAATTCTTTTAAAAATTCTAACAACAAATCATTATGCCAAAAAAAATTATGCTTGTGCAAATTGACCTTTGATTGTTTGTTGTTTAGTACACTTGATGCATTACAAGGTTCCCAATTTTTTCCTTGTTGTGAATGGTTCCAAAATGGATGTGAATTGCCTTGCAACATGTTGTGCAATGACATATTTTCAAGAGTTTGGACTTTATTTCCATATTGAAGGATGGGAAAAGGTGATGAAACCAAACCACCATGAACTTTTAAGGATTGGAAATGATTTGGATGTGAATATGGATGATGTAAATTAGAAAATGGAGGGTTGTGAGCTAATAGGAAAGGTGAACTTAAAAATATAGCCCAACTGGGCACATTTCAAATTTGGTGGGTGGGGGGATTTCCAACCAACCCACCCAAGGTCCATTAATAAATAGTGGTTGGGTGTGTGCAACTATGCACATGAAAGCCCCACCTAACCATTATATTCCAAAAAATAATCATGGAAATTAAACCTTATTTTTTGGTGAAACTTGACACAAGCATGAAAACAACCAAGACTAAAAGATTTTATAATTTAAACAAAAATAAAACAGGCCTAGTTCCAAATCCAAATCATGAAACAAAACAAAAACTTGACACGTACGAAAAAAAAATCCAACAAGATTTTATTGCAAAGAAGAAATAAAAACATAACAAGGTTATAACAAGAAACATACCCAAAAATAATGTTGAACATATTAAAGGTAATTATAAATTTTACTTCTATTTATATCCATTGGGCACCTAGCTTAAGGAAGTTTTTTTTTAAACTTTCAATTTATATGTGGTCCATATTCACCCATGTATGAATTATGTGTGAATTAAAATTCAATTGAAAGTGAATTAAATTTTAATTAATAATTAACTAGAAATGAATTGAAAATTAATTCGAGTGAATCGAATGTGAACTAAAGATTATTTAGAAGTGAAATGAAAATGAATTACAAGTTAACTAAAAGTGAACTATGAATTAACTAGAAGTGAATTAAGAGTTAATTGGAAATGAATTAATAATGAACTTAAATTAAACTAAAAGCTAGTTAAAACTGAATTAAAATTAAACTAAAAGTTAGTTACAAGTTTATTATAAGTTATGAATGAACCCCATAGCATTAACATCCATTACAAAACCCCCATCAATATTTTAAAGATAATTATAACTATGGATCCATCCAAGTTCACCCATAATCAAATAGTTCACTGAACATTGTAGATGATATACTCATAAAATGAAAGGTTATCAAATCTTGTCAACATTACCATCAAAAATGAAAAGTAAGACCAAAATAATTAAAGCTTAGAATCCTTAGTTGAGATTTTGGTCCTTAGATTGATAAAATCGTACTGAAAAATGAACATTCATTTACTCCTTCCTAAAGTGCACCATACATATTCTATGATAAAATATAAAACATCCCATGAAGATCACAAAATATGATCATGAATTCATAGGATTTGAAGCCAACATTTATGGGCAAATTCATTTCCTACCAACCTAGTACATAAGAATCATTTAACACTTTAAAAAAACAAAAATTCTATGCTTCACACTTTAAAAGAGACAATATTTAAAAGAATAACTACATCCGAGTGTAAGCAAGGTATAGACAATTCATTGCTCGTAAATGTTTTTTACATGTAGCCATGAAAAAGGTTTAATGTATTGATATTGGATTTTTTAATACAATAATTAACATGATGATAATTATGTTTATCATTTTAAAATTTAAAATTTGAAAAACCCCGTTTTGAAAATAAAATTAAGTAGAATTTTAAAATATATTTTTATTTGCATAAAATGTTCTTTTTTACAAAATAGGCTACATGTATGTGAAATATTGGTTTAAAAAAAAATTGAACTTAGTGGAGCTTTAAAAAATACATATATATTATCAAATTATGAATGTTATAATCATAATATATCAAAATTTTAATATGAAATAGGTTTGAACACCATTTTGACCTAATTAGTTTTAAACATACTTTCAACTTACTTTATGATATTAAAATTGTTCAAATTTTGTATTCAACTTCCCATTAACTAAATGTAGGGCCTATGGTTTTGTATTACTATTTTAAAATATTTTGAATCTACTTTCTTATGTCCATATAAAAAACTATTTCATTTTTTAACTTGATTTTGGGCAAACTATTTTTTTTTTGTTTACTTTACCTTGTTGACACTCATTTGCTATTAGTTGCTTCCCAAAACACATGTTAGGATATGAACTATTGCCAAAATAATAGATTGCCTTAGTGGTGGCTCATTAGTTTTCTCTCTCACAATCCCAATTCTAGTATGTCCTGTCCTTACTTGCTTCAATTGGTATGCAATAAAAATAATTTTGCTTAAGAGCTTAAGCATATGTTGGTACATTTTTCCCTTTTTTTTCATGAAATTAAGGGGCTTTGCCATTATCCACTTACAAAGTAGTGACAACATTATTTTAAAAGATAAAGTTCAACAAAGTTTAATGGAACTAGAAGGCACGATGGAATTCTTAATGACAATTACAATTTTTTTCAAACTGTGAAGTTATGAAGAGTTTAACGATTATTATTGCAAACTATGAAATAATAATTTGTTAGATAATGAATTCTAACAATTGAAGAAATGTGGGACAAGCAAAGTCAGTCAAGAACCTTACCAATAGTGAGAGGACTTGATAGTAACACAAATTGTCCAACCCAATTTTGCAAAACCAAAAAACATCCTAAATTTGAATGCTTAGGTGAAACTTAAAAAAATATCATTAGCAAAAAGAAATGACTACTATAAAAATATAACCAGTGTTGTTTACAACAATTATAATAGAGAGTAAGGTTTATAATATGTTGCAACTACTTAGAAATTCCAAACATGACTACAGATTGATATTGCCAAGAGAACACTTCAAGCTTGATGTGAACACAAATTCACAACATGTATACATAATCCATACAAAATGCATCACAAAATATTTAATAGTGAACAATGTATGACACCAAAGGCAATAGAAGCTTTTGGTCTTGATTTCGCTCACCAATTTTTTTATATTTTCATTAGTAAACAAAAATTACAAGCAAAAAGATCTTTAGTCTACAAAAAGAATTAAAAATGCAAAGCCAAATGTATGGTCACATATCTAGATTAGAAGACAAATAGTAGAACAAGAAACATGACAACAAAACTCCCATGAATGACCTAAAGATGATTACCAAGAATGTCCAAATGAAAAAGACGTATAAGTTCAGGTTTTGGTCATGAATTGTTCACAATTGCGACAAGTGGCCTTACATGTTAATCATAATAATGCACAAGTTCGTATAGTTAATCTCCAATTCATTGTCAATGAAGTCCTTGTGATTAGGTTCATATTTAATATTGATGGAAAGTTGTAAACATTACTTCATTAAAAGCCTACAATTTGTAGTTTTTTGTATTATGTGTCAACTTTTGAGTGATGAAGATTCATGCCACCATTCCGAGTGGGCCATTTGCATTTTAATTTGAGGTTTTGTTAAGTTTTGGTGTTGCTTGGTTTGTGAATGTTAAATATATGTAACAAATAAATATATTTCATGTAAATATTTTGGTTTCATTTACATGCAAGTTTGGAGTCTAAAGGTTTTCATGTATTGGTTTGTACTAGATAACAACAACAATAGTTGCTTGTCTTTTTTTTTGCTACATAAATTTTTTGTTCTTTTGTTGCATCAAATTGTGGTTTTCTTTTCATTAGACTTAGAAGTCAATCTAAATGGTGATTGCATTCTTGCAGGAAAAACTAAGCACTTCAACAAAAACTTTGAAAAATTAACATGTACACATTTGAAAATTATTTTTTAAGATATTTACTTCATGAATGTTAAGGTGAACATCTAAGTACTTACATTTGCATGTGTTTTACAAATGTAAAACAATGGTGGATGATGTTGCAAACAAAGTGGATTATGGATTGTTACTTTCAAAGCTAAAAATTGACATGCTTCAAAATTAGACAAGGACCCAAAGAGAGCAAAAGCGAAAAAAAATGTTTTCTAAATAAAGAAGACATAAACACCAATTTAAAAATGGAAAAGTCAAGGCCATTGGTCCACCATAAGTTACCTTTAATCCCATTTTCCTATGTACTTTTAATAAAAGAAACTATATATAAATCACATGGTGTGGTGAGAATTATCGCGTAAAAAATAACACAAAATCACCAATCATTTCAAGTCAAAATTTCATAAGATATAGTGGACAATTTTGAGGCCCGCACTAGGATTCATTTTATGGTGCTCTTACCTTATGTAAACTTAACAAGACTAAGCACTCAACAATGAACAAAATTAAAATATGTGTTGTTGAATGAAATTCATTCATGAATGACATGTTGATTTAAATACATTATCATATAAATTATTCTTCATCATAATATGCCTAGGTTGATTAATGATTGTTAGGTTCATCATTCACATGTATTACTTGATTGAAACACAATCAAAACTATTGGATGTTTTCGACTTCAAAGATTTAAAGACGTCACTTGCATTAAAAAATGTGGGTGAAGTCAATGACTTTGTGTCACAATATGTTCAAAGCAAAATTGAATTTCAAGAGAAACATGGAACATTACCTTACCTAGGTATTAAATTTACCAATCTAATTTAATTCATGTTAAACTAAACATGTAAATATATTAACAATTGTTACATAAGTATAAATGTTTCATATTGCAGGACATATCAAGATTATGTTGAATGTTTTTAGATTAGACTATAAGAAAATTGAAGACAATTTCACCAATTGGAAAGGGAAAAAAATGTTGAAGGAGATGGTCAAAGGAGACATAATGCCTTTCTAAATGCACAAGTTCTATTCAAATTTGGTTTTTTTGACATCAATATGTGGTCAGATTTGTCATTTGATCAAGTAACTAGTTTGATAGAAAAGATGAACAAAAAAAAAATAAAGAAGAAGAAAGTCAAAATCGTAAACACCTCTTCTGTAACGACTTCTTCAACATTTGTTGGATGGGGAAAAACAGCAAACCACGTTTATAAATAGATGTGTTTTTACTATCACATGTAGGTAAGTATAATCTTTTAAAAATCAATTGATTTGAAGTTCACACAATGTTAAAGATATTAACATCATTGTGGTATTTATACAAAGACAAAGGACGTGTTTACGTAGGACAATCATCAAACCCTGAAGAACATATAAACAACATGCACATAAGCCTCCATATAAAATCAGGAATGATACTATGGAGTACTAGTCGTTTAATATGCATTTTGATCTAGAAATGAAGTATAGTACTTCACAAAGCTATTTAGTTGATAAAAAAGAAAAAGAATTAATACATGTTTTGAAATCTGATGCAAAAATCGGATATAATCTTTTTTGAAGGATGTCCTTTTGATCTAGTCTATTGGATTAGAGAAAGGAAATAAAAAAATGAACATCTATTTTTTTGGTTGGTGTTATTTTTTCAGTGTACATATTTTACCATAACAATAGTAGCTATTGATGTTGAACAACAACATCCATTGATGTGACTATAGACCCAAGCACGAAAACAATATTTCACTAGTCAATAAGCTCTAATATTATCAACATGCATCTATTTTTGTTTGCATTTTGCTTCATAACTTGCGTGCTCTTTCTGCAGGTTTGATAACCAATACCAGAGAGCTTGTGAATTGTGTGGTATTTGTAGATTGATATTGACAAGAGTCTTCAAGCGCCAGTTAGGGACAATGTGCATGTTGTTTCATCAACATGCTACAATTCTGGCAGTTATATTTCTACAAGAAGCTCAATGGTTCATATATGTTACACCCGCATCATAATACGTTGGTGCTAAAAGTGAGCTAACTACAATGTGGATAATACAAAGTAGTGATTCTTACCTTCCCGATTTCAATATGTTGTTTATGTCATCCAAAAATTGTTGCAGCTTCAAAACTGTCACTGAAAATAAACACATTTGGTGTATTTTCTGCTCCTGCTTTCTTCAGAACCACTTGTTCCAAGGCTCCGGCCAGTTTATTGTGTCATTAGTGAGTCAAGTTAGCATTAGCACTATTGAGGGCATTCTGCTGATGAGCCTCCAAGATTGCATCTCACTATCAGTATAGCATTAACAAGGTCATAGTGCTGTGAACCTCCTAATCTGTCTACCAAGCGTGTCTCATCTTGAGGTCCTCTTGCCACTCAAGTATGCCATAGAGTTTACTAATCTCCACTTGGAAGATCCCATGTGCAAATGATATGAGATTGGATGAAGTATGTCTTGGTCAGATGTTGTACCTCAAAAAAATCAAGTTCATTTGCATTGTCATTCACACGATTTCACCACTCATTAGGCACACCACTGTGTCCTCTGCCAATTTCTTCTGCTCTATTTCCAATCCATAAATCTGCAAGGATGAAGAACCATCGTCCAAAACCATGAAATCAGCTCTGAAAGTCCATGAAGATATGTACAGATGACAATTTTGACTCAAGATTGAACTGTTGAAGGTTCCCGCAGAGTACCTTCTTCAGAACCGCTCCCCTCACCTTGACCCTCCTCCTCAAGAAGAAAATAAAATACAAGTGTCCAAAGTTCCCCTTTTCTAGGTGCCTCTGTCAGCATTACGCCGGAAGCAAGCCTTCGTCCCATGCTGATCCCTTTTCCCTTTTTGTATGCTGGAGATTTCTCTCTACACTGGAGCATGGGTTCTGGTCCAAGCTACTCTGCAGTGATTGATTCTCACACACTGCAGATTCAGCCTGGAGATTTCTCCATTTAGGGTATTTGATCTCGAGGAGTTGCGGATTTCTCGATTTAGAGCGCTGATCTCCAGGAGCTGCAAATTTCTCCATTTAGGGTATCTTTCTCCATTTCTAGATCAGAAGCAGGCAGGAGCAGGGGATCAGGTTGCTGCCCTTTCTTCTTCTTCTTCCCTCACACAATCGATCAGTGTCCTTGTTGACGGAAGACGACAAGAGAAGATTATGTGCAATATTGCTCGCTTCTACGTATTTTGCTGACGCAAAGCACGCACAGTATGTCCACAAGACGAACAAGACGAAGCAAAAGGGCTTAGGCTTTAGGGTTTCGCGAAAAACCCTAAACCCTTCAGCCATGATTAGGGTTTTATCCCACTTTCGAGCCTGTTTTCTAGCATCTCTCCTGTGCTTGCGTCTCTTTCTCTCTCTCTCTCGGATTTCTTCATTTGGGTTTTTTTCCGTCTCGGAGTTTCTCATGTACCGGCTGTTCAAACGTGAAGAATTGGGTCCTCTGTTTTTGGGACGATTTCGGCGATTTCTGTGCGAGCTTTTTTCTCTCTGATCTCATTTTTGTTTCTCTCTTCCTCTGTGGATTTTGTGTCTGCGAGTGGTGGTGGTGGAGCAGGTGATGGGAGTCGGCCATGTTCCATGCTTGGGGTGTCCTGTTGTATTTCAGAGGTGATGACTCTCTCTCTCTCTCTCCTCGTTCTCGTTACTCTTTTTTTTTGGGTTGAATCTGAGTACTGGATGCTGAGCTATTTTTTTGTTTTTGTTTTTGTTGCAATATTGGCTAAAATGCACAGAAGAGCTTGTGTTTTTCTCGGAAGGAGAAAAGTTGCAAACTAGTGTGCACCGTAGTGTAGCTCTCTGTGTGTCCAAATTTGCTAGTCCCCTCCTCTTCCTCCCCTTGAGAACGTTTTGGTTCTTGCTTATCCCATTCTGTGTATGTTCTCACTTCCTTCTTGATACTCCTGGAGCTGATAATCTGAAGCTGGAGATGGTGCAAATGCTCTGGATCGTCTGGGTTTATGATGCATGGCTGAAAACCTGATGCATCAGCTTGAAAACACCTGATTGGTGTTGGTTTTAGGGTTTAGGGTTTAGCTCTGTACCCTAATTCGCTAATCCCCTCCTCTTCCTTCCCTTGAGGAAGTTGTGAATCTTGCTTATCCCATTCTGTGTATGTTCACACGTCCTTCTTGCCATTCCCGGAGCTGATAATCTGAAGCTGGAAATGGGGCAAAAGCTCTGGATCATCTGGGTGTATGATGCACAACTGAAAACCTGATGCATCAGCTTGAAAACACATGATAGGTGTTGTATTAATTTTTTTTTTGGTCTCAATATTTTTGGGGTTTTTTGTTGCAGGTCTCTGGTGTCACATGGCTCTCCTTCCATCACCTGGAGTTCTCAGAGCACACCCTCTTCCTTAAATCATTATTGTGTGTGCTCCAGTGCCATAGTCCCAAAGCACCCATGTCCAAGGGCTGCGTGCCTTGTGAAGAAACTACAATCTTCAAGGCATGGCTTGAAGCATAGATTTGTTTTGATGGCTATAACCTCCATTTCTTCTGAGGTTGAAACTCCTGGGACCCTGTTGTGCTTCCAGCTCATGCAGCAGATAGAGGAGGAGGACCAGTCCTCCAATAGAGAACAGGTTGAAGAAGCAAGCATTGCTTCCCAAGCTGTGGACCTCCTTTTGAGTACTGTTGACACTACTCCAGCAAAAGAGATATTAAGACGCCAGAGAATAGCACAATCCAACAAGGGAAGGGTACCATGGAACAAAGGCAGACACCACTCTACAGGTATGTTGTGGTGGTTTTTTCTTTTCCATTGAGCATGATAAAGAGGTTGTCACTCTTTGCAATGATTTTTTTCCTTCCTGGTGGTGGCCATGAGTTCAGAATGGTGAAGCAGAAGAGTTTTGAACAAATCACACACATGGGTTTTGGTGGTGTTGCATTGCAGAAACAATTGCCAGAATTCGAGAAAAGACACGAGAAGCAATGAACAAGCCCCAGGTACTCTTTTTCTCTGTGCATTTTACTCTTCACTCTTTTTTCTGCAGGGAAAATCCAGACAACTTAACCACTGCATCCAGATAGTTGTCCACCTCCAATAAGTAGGCAATTGGGCAAAGGATTGGAAAGATTCTGCTTCATGTTTGTTAACAGACATGGTATGATATTCTTCTTAATTTTGTGTGTGCATTGTTGGTGTTCTGGTGGTGGTTTCAGGTCCGTGAAAAGCTGCGACAGAATGGAAGACCTCAAAGGTAGGGTTACTTAGATACTTGCCTTATGTATCCAGATCATAGATAGAACAAAATTCAAAGAGCTCTTACATATTTTGGAGTCATAATTGTTCCATTGATTGCAATTGTGGATATCAGATTCTTGCCTCTTCTTATGGGATGTTCTCATGTGCACAGCTTTGAATCAAAGGAAAAGATACGATGTAAGTTGAAGAATGTATGGAACAGAAAACGAATGAATATGTTCATAGAAAAGATGTGCATTGGAGAATGGCGAGAGGCAATAGCAGAGGCTGCAAGAGTAGGAGGACTGGATGATGATGAACTTGAGTGGGATACATATAGAAACCTCAAACACCAAATCCGGCTGCAACAACTTGCTGCTGCAAAACAAGACCGCCTCCGATTGAAACAAGAAATGAGGGCATTGAAAAAGGCTATGAGAGGGCCTGGTTATACCATGGAGCATCGGATGAAGATATCAGAAGCTATCAGAGCCAAGTGGGAAGATCCAGTGAGTATTGTCAAACCTTTTCAATGCTTCTAGGGTGAACTGACAGTTGCATCTAAGTTGTGCATATTAGAGCAAAAGTGTGATCTCAGGAATGTGATTTCATTTGTTCATGACTTGAGGTTGCAGGAATATCGAAGAAAGACAGTGGCAAGCATGCATAAGCGGTCAGGACATTATGGAGCTGCCAGGGTGAAGTTGACTCCACCCAAAGAGCATGGTGATAGGCTCACTGCAGATGAAAGTTTCATTGCAGAGGTTTTGGCAGATGAGGATGACCAAAACCTGCAAAGAGCAACTGCAGCTGGCCAGTTGGAAACACCTCCTCATGTCACCCTGCCAAGAGCACCACACCAGAGCAAGACTACATTTTCTTCAGAAGGGGAAAGGGACTTTAAGAGGAGAGCCGAAGCATCTCACACTGACCTCAACTACCCAAAGGTTAGAGTTTCAGAGGTTGCAAGTAACAGCCTTCGAAGTCATACATCTCAGGAGTCTGATAAACCCAGCATAGATTCTCCTGCCTGTGCTTCCTACATCGATCCACTGGCTAGTCAGAAACTGGAGAAGATCAAGCAGCTTCGAGAATCTCGGCTTCAGATGGAGTCACAACGAAGGGAGGCTTCTGATCGAGCAAGGTGAGAAATACATACGAGCCCAAACCCAAAATCTTGTACCTGGGTTATTGAATTGTGTTCGGGCAGTGTGCCATGGGATTCTGTCAAGGATTAGGGTAGGAACTGATCAGATTACTTGAAGAGCTCAATCATACTTACACAAGCAAAATGAACATCTCTGTCTGCTGCTAAACTCCAAGTTGAGTGAATATTTGTTTCATCCAGCTGACAACAGTTCCAAATCACTACTTCATGTAGAAGAGAAACTGGAATAGGGATTTGAATGTGTTGTGTGTTGTTGGGGGTGGCATTACTGGGAGTACAGGCTACTGATGGTGGAAGCAGAGAGAGCGGCACTTGCCTTGGAATCGGCAGCTCAAACTGATAAGGCAGCATTGGCCACTTTAAACAAGACAAGACGCCTTTTGGCTGAAGCAGCACGCGCCATCCAAATGGCAGAATCAGAGAAGATCAATACCTCTTTGTCAGCCCTGCTTAGTGCTTCTGGGTACATAAACAACATGTTGATGAAAGGATCATTCTCCTCACCAGCAACATCCCCACCTACTCCAAAACAACAGTCAATCACAGGCACTCAAAAATCATCAGGCAGTGGTAATGAAGTTGATGATGCTTCTAGAGTTCATCACTTCAGTCTGGATAGCACCCAAAGCCATCAACTGGAGATGCCCACAGTTGCAATTAGGGAGTCTGCAGACACAGAGTCAACATCTACACTGGATAGCAGCAGCTTAAGTGGACTGTTGGCAAGAGAAATGTGTCTATTGACTGGTCATCAAAAGCAGCAGCAACAACAAAAGAACACTCAAACTGCCACTGCTCTTGGAAGCGGCAGGATAAAGGTGAAGAAGTGGTACAAGGATGATGATGACCTAATAGATGAGATGGGCGGCAAAAGGTGAGGCAGTTCACCAGAGTCATCTGTATACATACAGTAGCTGGTTATGTGGCAGATTAGATGCAGTGGTTTAAACTACAACCATTGATAATGATCACATTTATTGTACAAAATGAAATTATTTCCAATTTTTTTCCATGATAACACAACAGAACATATGCATCATTTGTTTAAATCCAAATTATTTGTCCCTGATTAAGTGACAAAGATTAGGTATGGGGAATCAAAGTCAGTGAATTGAGAGTGTACTTGTGCAACAGATCTGTGATAGAGAAACAGGAGTGGTTCATTGCCCCCCCTGGTATTGTGTGGTTTTTTATTTGGTTTTTGATAACATTGTCTGCACACAAGTTTTGTGGAGACAATGCGAATGTTGTTAATAGGCATGCTCTAGACACAACCTAATTATTTTGAGTTATTTCTATCAACACAACTAAACTTGGGTTTCATCAAAGTACGACAATATATGTAAATTTTGCGAGTTGCTCACACGTAGTCAAGAGTACAAAATGTGTAAATGATACACATTAAGAACATGTGAGGCTTTCAGGATAGGTCATAATCAAAAGTCATTTTGTACTAAACATTTAACATGGTTACATCATCTATTGTGACTTTGTTTGGACCTGCCATAAAAGGGAAGAGCCATTAATCAATAAGTTAAGATCTACACACCTTGAATGTGGGGTAAGATAGTTGAATAAGCGAAGAGTCCTTATGGCCTACCCCTTGGCCTGATCCATCTTTTTCTCAAAAATGATGGATGATGCCCAGACACAATTTAGTGCTGCCCACTGTAGACTGTTATGCACATTCTGGCCCTGTAATAGATACTAGGTATTCATTACAGGCTCAAAATGTGCATAATAGGGTCCAAAGTCTATAATGGGCAGCACTGATATGTGTCTGGGCATCTCCAGACACATCTTGGACAGGAAAATGGGCAGCCAGGGAAAAAAGAAGGAGGCAGTACTTTTGTAAAGCCTGGAATAAGGACCCTTTGCTTATTGAACTTCTTCCAAATGTGGGCGTCTACCTTGTCTACAGCATCCATATAGTGTACAAGATGTGTAGCCATTCCCAACCATGAAAGTAAAATCTTGGACAATGTAAAGTGGAGATTGGGTACATTGTAAATTCTACAACGTGGACAGATACCCAATCAAAGCGGATCATACTGTACTGGCCTTTTGCAAGTGAGCAGTGTCATGTCCCTATTTACAGATCCAAATTGAGTTTCATCCTAAAAACCCTTATGGTCTTGTTCTACACTCTTTACAGCCCATTATACTGTTGTAGGTGGACTTGCTCTTCAAGCATGCCTAGTACACCATTTGAACCTCTATCGGTATTTGGCACATCCAAGCTGCAGTGTTAATTTTTCTCACATCCTCCCCACTATATACTTGAAAAAGTGAATTATATCAGAAACAATCATTTTCTATTTTTGACCTTATTGCAAGCCACATTTACCAGCGCAACACAGATATAAGATTTTCATCTAAAATAGACTGAAAAGATTATTTTTTTGTCGTTGCTCAGCATGCTTTTAGAAAGCAACTCTTGCAATGCTTCATTTAAGGCAGTATCAATATTTACAACATCCAGATTTAGTGTTCAGGTATGCCCCTCCCACAACCATAGATAGTAAATATTAGAAAAGTATATACAGACAGGAGCATTTATATGTCAATTGAACAAAAAAGAAGGGTTCACTATTAAGGTTAGTTTCTTCGTTTTGTAGAACTTTACCTCTCACAGCTGATCTTTCAATTGTAGTCTTTGATCATCAAAGCGATCTCAGAGCATGACTGTCTTTGGTGTGCAGTTAGATGTTATGGGTTTTGGTTCTACAATCATAGATGCTCATGGTGTTTATTGTGCACAAAGAGACAGATAGATAAAGAGAGTAAACTATCTAAATGAGATCCGAGTGTGTCAATGTTTGTTGTCCACTTCCTGACTCTTTGCTATAATCTAGAAGAGATACAGACAATGTCCAATTACATCATATGCCACAATCTGCAGTGGTGAAAAATCAAGTCTACTAGTATAATGCAGAATAAATGGTGAAAAATCAAGTCTACTTGCATAATGCAGAATTTCACCTTCATGTCAATGCATCATTACACCTCAACAACTTGTATAACACACGGGGCATGATCAAGACGCACTTCGGCATCTTCATGCAGGTGAAGGAAAACTGGTAGTGCATATTCAACTTCATCATCACCATCTGAGGTTGATATTGAGCACCCACTTACCTGTTAGAAAAGCTGTGGAAATCAAGAAGAAGTGACTGGTCATGGTCCAGCATGCACCCTTTGGGTGCTGCAATGATTTGGGTGCTGATTGACAGGCAGGTCCAAGGTCAGTGACTTACAAAAAATAACCTCAAGACCACAGAGTGCATTACAAAATATTAACTTCCATGTGTTAAACAAGCAGAATTTTTTCGCACTCCCTCCCTCCTCAACCTGGGTGTGCACAGCTCTATCAAAAAAGTTCTCAACCTGCTGTATTCATCATGAAACATACCAGCAATCCTGGGATGTTACAAACAATAATCCCCTCCCCAACTCCCCAAATAATCACATCTCTTACAAGGATAATGTTTAAGTGTTCAAAAGTTGAACACCAATGCATGCCTTCCTGACATTCATAGCCCTTGGTTGCAAAAAGTAGTCTGCAGCTCCCTATTGCTTGGCCTGGACCATCATAAACACAAGACAAGGATACATTAGCACAATGAATTCTAAATACATTATTGCACATTCCTAACCATGAGAAGACAGATTTCTGACTGCCCTGTAAGCAATGAGGAACAAGCATTCTGGCTAAATCACAATGAGATGCTGCATTTCCTATTCTTAGTACTTGTCTACAGATAATGCATTTATTGGAGATTTCCATGGGCTTTACTATAACATGACTGCAGTGCACCACTATTGTATGTGTATAATTAGTATATCCAGTTGTGATCAGTGATGGATTCCTAGAAGATAGATGGAACCTGTCTATAACAGGTTTCATCAGTTTCATTCATGTAAACCGGATACCAGCTCTACTGACACAGTCCTAGGTGAAATCATGACTCATGACATCCTATTCTGGATGTTCATCCTGATTTAAGATGCCCACTCACCTGCGAGTAAAGGAAGGTTCCCAAAATTGCGATGGCAGCACCAACAGCATTCACGGGCAAAACTGGTGTGTGGAACACAATAATTGAAGATACAATCACAGTCACACGCTTCATGGTGTTACCAATACTGAATGTGAGTGGTGATATCTCATTTAGAGACATATAGGAAACCTGGTTATACAAATGGTAGAATACACTCTGTGCCATCACCCACCTGTTTGAAACACATATTACGACATTACATGAGATGGATTCACCTGATGTATTCCCAAAGACAATACCACAGCCAGTCCACTCAGAAAAACTACATTACTGAGACCACCAACCATCCTGCAGAAAGATGTAAAATGCAGAAAGACTGATGGTGAGATTATGAGTTCAAAGTGCATCCAACTGATACTAAATCCATCGTAGCAATACAAGCTGGTGATAAAATCAAGAACACTTACCAGAAGAATTGTTGACCAACAGTCTCAGTGGCCTGTTGCCACCCTGAAGCCCACAACTTAGGGCCTTCAACGGCAAATGCAAATGGGGTCAGAAACACCAATGATAACATACTCAAACATGCATAGTAATTCATGCCGCCCACTTTGTTACTCTTCACCATCCCTCGCTTGGAGAAGATGTTGCGGAACACAAATGCAATGTTAGAGATCATGGCTCCGGTAAATCCTGTCACAGTCAATTATGCACAATTTTTAGATATCCTGATTATTGACACACGCCTGCAATCTTCACACAGTATTTGCAAGCCACAAGGTCCAAGGATCAAGGCAGAAAACCACTATTTAACTGATACAGAACAAAGTCAGGGAATAAACACCAAACCTGTAACATTGAAGTTCAGCTCTGTGGCAGCAGTCAAGGCACACCCACCAATGATGGGTATAAGAGACAGATAGACAGGTAAGGGGAAGCTCTCCCCCAGGAGGAACCGTGAAATTAAAACACTGAAAGCAGGTTCAGAACTCTTGATAATGTGGGTAAATGAAACAGCAACCTTTGACATGCTCACAGTAGCAGCCACATGACCGATAGTATGGGCCAGTGCCACCTGCATCCAGGAAGAGCAATCTGAGATTTGCATCCTGCCCATTTGAGCACTAGAGGTACGTGGCCAAACAGAGCTGTAGTATCTAAAAGCTAGAGAGGTGCACAAACTTTGCCACATAGTGCCTTTGATGTGAACACCAGTTATAGAACATCCCTCTGAACTACTAGAGCCAACAAATCCAGAGTCTTCAGTTAATTGTAAGCAGAGTCCGCTAGACACAGCACAAAGAGCATCTCCAGGGGTGCTAATTATATGACCTTGCAAAAAAAATTCTTACATCCAAGTTTTAGTTACTTTTTTCCAACCCCACCCATAAAACTGAAACTGGGACTGCAAATAGGTGGGAGACTACTAATAGCAAAGCACCTGGACCAATCAAACTATCTAGCCAATCAGAAACAGGGAGCAGTCAATAAATACAATTTGACTGTGTTTATCAGACTGTTTCAGGCCTCCTCGAGGGCTCTGAAAGCTATACATTTTTTCAGGGTCACAGAAGTCTTCCAGTGAATCCACTGGATTTTCCTGCTGTACCTCATCCAAGATTTCCAGTGCAATGTCACATACTGAGCGCTGGTGGAGACGCTCTAACACCTAAGGACATTGAAGATTTTCTAAGTACAAAACTATCCTATATGGAAAAAAAGCTTGTGCATGACAATGGCATGCAACGCTCAGACAAAGATAATAAGAAACCAATAGGAGGTGATACAGAACTTTGGACCTGCTAATCCAAGTAGTTGAGAGGTGGAGAGGAGATCAGATGTCTGACCGGTGCAAGATTTTTCCAGAACTCCGCATCAAGCTCTGGTGCGGCAGCAAGTCGTGTGGCCCAAGAAAGAAGCATGATGGTAGAGCCAGCGGCAAGAGACAGCGTGGAGGTCAACCAGGGGTAAGGAAAGACGTTGAGCACTTTCTTATTGTAGATGTTGAACACCACATTCAGACTCCACCACAACACAAAGTAGGTCCCGATCTTCAGTCTCTGTGCTGCGGCCTTGGCGGTAGTGATCTCTTGCTCTTCTACAGGAATAACGCTTTCCTCAGGGAGCCCATCAGCTCCCGCTTTCCCGGCATCGATGGCGTTCGCCTCGACTTTCAATCTCGATGATGCCTTCTCAAACGAGCCGGCGCTCTTCAAAGGCGCAAACCTCAAGAAGGACTGGCCAGTCAGGAAAGGAGTGCTCGACAAATTCTTCAATGCAACAGGTTTCAGCAATCTGTTACCTTTAAGAGCTTGTAGGGACTTCACGCCCGAAGCTCCTGTGCGAGACGACGATCCATACTGGACGTTATGGAGAGACGTCGAGGGACTGCTGGTAGTATGGCACAAAGTGCAGCAGCGCGCTTGCTGTGTAGCTGCCACTCCATTCACACTGCGCAACATCATCATGCCTGCTGCTTCCGCTCTCCCTCCTGCCTCGCACGCAAAGCCTCGCACAAGAAGAACCTCCCAAAAACTCCGGCTGCTCCCAAAGTCCTCGCAACGACAGCCTCGTTGAAGCTCACGCGCACTCCACACAAAGAGCTTAACACCACTGTTCCTGGCTTTAAGAAACAAAGATCATCACAAAGGCTAATAATCGACCGATCCAACAAAAGAACAGTTCGCAATAGAAGCACTTCTCTTTCACAAAACCAAACAGAAAAAAGAAACTTAGAACAAACAGCAAAGCCAGAGATGTTATCACTCCAGATCGACCAAAAGAAAACCAGAATACATAAATGCAGACAAGGAAGAACACACTGGAGAGGGGCTATGATCTACCTGCTTCCTTCCGCTTCCTGCGATGCAACCCGATCTTCAAGGTCACCGAAACCGGCGCAACAGGACACCGTTTTTCGCTCCCAAGCACTCAAATGAATCCTCTTCGGAAAATTTCGGGAAGATCGCGGAACACAGGAGTAAAAATCCGCGAAGTGCAGACGCGAAAACAGGAACGCTAAACACCTTCCTCCTCGCAGGCTCAGCGACAAAGCCACAGACCACACAAACACATCCCACACACACACAAACACAAACGCGCAGATGCACGCACGAAGGAAGGGGGTGCAAGAGAGAGAAGAAACAGTGCCGTCCACCAGTCCGTAATAACTCCCACTGGTTTATGTCTTCGTTCAACAGATAATCCATTCTTTGTGAAACAAAACCAACGAATAAACACTTCTACCATTGGATACAAGTACGCCGTACCAGTGACGAGAAAAATCACTTTCATCAGATATCTCCTCTTTTTCATCCGTCCGCCATTCAAATACCCAGCGGTATATCCCGACCACGGTCTTCCGGTCGGTAACTATGTGATCATGTTTATTACCAGCGGTACGAACGGAAAACCAACAGAAAGTATTGAAATCCGTTGTATTACGACACGCACCGAGTGGCCGTTGGGTGTCGCTTTTTTCCTTGATATTTTTTGCTTGCTGTTTTTTTCCTTTTTTTTTCGGGTCCCCCTTTCCCTCCCCTTCACTCCGTCTCTTTTTGGATATCTGTTTTAGTGGGGGACCATCAAAAAAATTCTTTTTACCCAAGGGGTGATGACTCAGTGGTATAGTCCCTGTCTGGGACCGTGGGACCTCAAAAAAAGGTTCTGGGTTCAAACTTCGAATCCCTCCCACCCGCATGCTTGCCCCACCCAAGACTCCTGACCTTGTCCTCGACTCTCAATTTTTGCCTGCCCCCACTCGAGCACCCCGGACACCTGCCCTGACTTTGGCTCTCGACCTCGCCTTCTCTACTCCCAATTTTTCTCACCTTCGCTCTCACCCGTGCATCATCAACCCCATTTTTGAGGTGAAAGCGCTGCTGGCCCTTTTGCTAGTGTCTTGGGGTGCCAACGGCCCCTCAGGTCAGGTCTGCTGTTGTGCTTCAAAAATTAAAAAAAGCCAATAATTTGTTTGTTTTATGCTTTGAATTATTTTTTTCTGGTTCTGTGGTGTACCCCTTTCTATAGATAAAACAACACCGTTTTGTTTCAATGAGATTTTGGAACAGTGACACAAGCTTTTTCTTTTTGGGGGATGAGGGGGTGCAAAGTTTTTGTCACTTGGCAACAGAAAAAAAAAACAAATCCATTGCAAAAAAGAAAAAAAAACGTAAGGACCAAATTTCTGAAATCATCGTATTTTAGAGAATGGATTACAGCAGGATGAAGTTATGGTACTTCCCGTAGGCTGGAATTTTGAAATTTCTTTTTAGTGAAATTTGGTTCGAGTTGAAATCGCCCAGATGGTCACTTTTTAATAGTGGCCACAAAAAGCCCGTGGCCAATCACAACCACCAATCCTCCAAGATATTGTTTTCGAGAGGGGGGGGGGACGATGCCGTAAAG
>Ga0209208_10002200_pt1 | contig 27866 bp, 20 predicted proteins | sample S1TSphfallax_3_FD_187694 | JGI IMG/M metagenome (GOLD analysis project Ga0209208, IMG submission 187694) | Host-associated microbial communities from peat moss isolated from Minnesota, USA - S1T2_Fd - Sphagnum fallax MG (SPAdes) (version 2) | ecosystem: Host-associated > Plants > Peat moss >...
TTTTTTTCCGCCCTAAACTGCCCAGGACTTATTATGGTTTTCAGGACCGAAACCTAAAAACTTTTAGGACATGGTTTTCGGTTTCCAAGACTGAAACCTGAAAACTTTTAGGACGTGATTTTCAGGATGTGGGATCTCAATTTTGGGACCTGGATTTCACACAGGGGCTTCACAATGGCCTTTGGCCACAGGCACCCACTAGTACATACAAAACCTATTGTGATTGAACAAGGAATCATTCTAATGGTTTTAAAATAATACCTATTAATTCTAATCTAAGAAAATTTGTAATAGTTGAAGCTAATGTAGAGATATTAGTGCATCTAACCATAGGAATACCTTTCCACTATGTAGTTATGACTAGATCACTACCACCAAATCTAACAGGTGATTTTTCACCCCTAGGAGATGTTATAGTAACATTTGTGCAACTTGTAATACCTTATTCTAGGCCATTTAGAAAACCATTGAAGAATCTTTAATATAAGAAAAAACAATAATTCGGATGTTCACGTATGAATATTCAAAGTTGCTATCAAAGTTAACGGTGAAACAATAGATAAAGAAATAACTAATTTATTCAACTTTATGTTGAAAGATAATGCATTAGACTAATGCAACAATTACATGTGAGATCATCCCAATTGTAGATTTATAGATTTAGAATAAGCCTTTCCTAGACGCTATTGAACTATGTAGACTGATGAATAAGAGTATTTGCAATTGAAGAATATGAAACAAGAGCCAACAAAAAGAGTAAAGGTGTAATATGAAAAACTATTAAAATTGATCAATAATTTGCAAACACCTACTATTGACAATTTTTTGACAATAATATTTTATTTAGACTCCAATCATACCTACACATTGCCATGACAGGAATGAAGCAAGACATTTTACAACAGAATAAGGAATTGACACTGACATGTGAAAAAGGTATTTTTGTACCAGAAACACATAATATATTGTTTGTACCACAGACTATAGGAATAGGGAATATAGCTATGGGAAATCAGATAGTTGCAAAACTGAGCATGTATTGTAAAAATTGTCATCATACAAACCATAACATGGAGACGTGTAAAAGCAAAATAAAATAAAAAGGAGGAACTTACTGTGAGTTGCTATTGAAGTCACCAAATAGACTAATAAACCTCCAAGACCATTAAACTATCTTGTCACATTTGTGGGATAGCGAGACACAAACTGATGAATTGTCCAAGATTTTTTGGAATGCAAACTATGTTTAAGGATAAAGGAGGTAAAACTACCAAAACCAAGCCAGCAGCTGAGGTAAAAAAGAATTCTTAAAGGGCAATGGGTCCCCAATTTTAACCCCAAGCTACATTTGTTTCATCACCCTTTTAATTTTTAGACCAAAGATGCTCGAAAATTCATGAAATTTCCCAGCCTGACTAACTCACTGACTCCGGTTACAGTTTTGACTCCGGTTCGCTATTTTAGTAGTTGGGGTGGGGTGTGTTGTTTCTCTTTAAAAAGCATTTGAAGAAGAAAAAGACAACGATGAAGTTGTTGTGTTTGATTGCACAATGCGATTTGGAATTTGGCTTGTTGTGAAATTAGGAGCAAGAGGAGAAGGTTTGTTTTTTTGTTTTTTCTAAAGGGAAAAGTTTCTAATGTGGGTTTTTGCGTAGTTTCAGATGTGGGTGTGAAGTCTCTTGACTCTGCAGTACACAAAGAGTTCTTGCAATGTGTGATTTTCTTGCGTCTAAATGTATGTGTGTGTTTGTGTTATGGTGTTGTTTGTTGTAGTTGAAGAAAGAAAGAAATTAAGAAGAAGAAAGGTAATGCCATTTTGCTCTGAGTCTACTCGTTTGTGGATCTAAAATGGCAGATTACAGCATGACAGAAGAAGTGTAGAGAGAAGAAGTATTGGAGTAGGCTGCCACAAATGGCATCAGCTGTCGCTGAAGCGGTCGACTGGAATGTGCGTTTTGTTGTTTTTTTCCCCATTTTTTCGCCTTTTTAGTCAAGGACGCTTGCTTTGCTTTCCTGTTTGAATGTCTGGGGATCCCACCTTTTGATATTGTGGTTTGAGTGCTCCAATACTTCTCCTATTTTTATTATGGAGCTGGTGAGTTTGGAGGATTAGGTTTTGGTTTTGTGTTTTCTTGGAGGAACACGGACTGACTGGACAAGAGTTCTTTTTCCTTGGGGGGGGGGGATCCATGTTTGGTGTGAGCATTTTTGCAGATTGTAAAGAAGGAGTTGCAAAGCATAGATGATGTGTGGAAGCAGCCTCGGTTTGACTCCCTGCCGCATGTGGTAGCTGTTTTGACCTCCAAAGATTCAGAAGGGGCTTTAGAGACCTTGCGTGAGCAGCGTGATGCAATTGAAGAGCTTGTAGATGATGTTGTTCGCATCTATCACAATGGCTTCAACAAGGCCATACACAATTACTCGCAGGTCTTTTTTTGCCGTGAAGCTCTTATATCATTTGATTACTTCTGTCAATGCAAAAACCAGCTCCACTGCAATTGATGGATAGTTTAAAAGTATGAAAGTATGAGCATTCTGATACAATTCTATCACCATGAGTCATCAATCCTATGGGAAATACAGAAACCTAAATCAGTCAATTCAGAGATTGATGCAGTTAGAACCTGATCTCTGCAATGTCAAGTTTGCTATCAAAGGTGTCACAATTTGGAGATATTGGGTGTAATAGTATCAGGATATTCTTGCTGGTTGGGCATTTAGAGATGCCTCAAGTTCAAGTTCATGAGCACAATTCTGAACTCTGAGAATCAAGGTTTTAAGATTTAAAAGCTGAGGAAAGTTTCAAAGAAAAGGGAAAAACTCATCAAGGTTTTAAGAGCTGCGGAAAGTTTCAAAGAAAAGTAAATAAACCCTTGGCAAAAGCTGAATTTATGCTTATACAGGATGCATTGGCTTGATTCAGTAGTATCACTGAAGCACATGATAGTTGGTTGTAACTGCCCACCATTTTGGCTGGTTCCTGCAACACTGCATCATTGAAACTCCCTAGGATTTGCAAGAGTTTTGCTCTCCATCAACTGTCTTACTCCTCACCATGATGTTGAAGTTTCAATTCAACATCTCCTGAGCAATTTTGATCATGACACATGGGTTGGCAGTGCAGATTTTGCGGCTGTTTAGTGAGTCTGCTGGGAGCATACAGGGGTTGAAGGACAATCTAGGGGATGCAAGGGATTTGCTGGGAGCTCGGCATAAGCAACTGCATTCACAGTGGTGCCGCTCTGTCACGTTACGCCACGTCATTACTTTGCTTGACCAGATTGACAAAGTTGCTCAGGTATTTATCCTTGTTCTCTTCATTTTTCCATGTCAAGCGATCCTTCTCCTTTATATAACTTGAGGAGCAGTCCCGAAGAAATACAACATAAAGAGCACCACTCCATACTCTTGCCTCTGGAGACATTTGAAGCAAGTCTGGTTTTTCAAAGGGTTGAGCGTGTGATGTAAAGACTAAGTGGTAGATTATGCAGATAGGACATGAATGTTTGGATGTGGGCTGTTGTAGATTATCAGCTCATCTCTCAGTTCTATGCAGGTTGACTTCGACTTTAAGTATGGAGAAGTTCTCTGTCCTTATGAAGATAAGTGTTCCAGATGACTGGCAGGTTATTGATGGGGTTGCTGCAAAAGGTATCTTGGTGTGTACTGGTGCTTACTTGCATCAAGCTTTATCCTGTGGGCAGGTACCAGCTAGGATTGAGAAGCTAATAGCTGAGAAGCGCTACTATGCAGCAGTACAGCTGCACCTTCAGTCCATAAGTATGCTGGACCGAGAAGGCATTCAGTCTGTAAGTACCTGCATGGCCTCATAAATCTTCAGCTGCAACAGCTAAGCAAGTTGAGTATACTGGGGTGCTGCTCCTCCTCTAGGAAATGCTGCAAGTGAGCTGCAACATGTAAAAAGTTGCCTTTCCACGGTGTGCATGTGGAGTGAATGTTGCTGGATAGCATGGTGCGATAATGTGATGAAATCCTGGTTACAAGTGGTTCCTTTCACCTGAGCAGAATCCTTCCTACAGGTTGGTGCTCTTCAGGATGTGCGTGCTGACTTGTCCAAGCTTCGTGGTGTGCTTTTCCACAAAGTTGTTGAGGATCTTCATCTTCATCTTTACAATAAGGGTGAATACAGGTGCAGTTGCTCCATGTTCATTTGCCTCCAATGGGTCCCTGTCAGTTTCCATGTCCATGTGCAAGCACATTGTCTACTTTGCCATAATGTTGCATCCATCTTAGTCCTGAGTATAAGGGTGAGTAGAGGTGCAGCTTCTAGTTTTCAGGATCTCTGAGTGCCTATATCTTGTGTTGGTAATGATGACCATTCTGTTGCACAAACTGTCATAAATGTGGACACATGGCTCTCAGTGCTCTTCTCAGAGCACACACATAATGCAACTGGGCTTGTATGTTCCATGTTAGGCAGTTCAATTATGACATCTGCAGATATGTTCACCAAGATTACTTCTTTCTGAATCATCTTTCCCACGGTGTTTGTTTTGCAGCATGAACCTGGCAACTGTACATGACAAGGATGATGATATCTCAAACATTGCCCCAGCTCTTGTCCCAGTCAGTGGGAATCAGAGTATGTCCAGGCGTACCCGCAGCATGCGCCAGATGTGGAAATCTGGCCTAGATCGAGTGCTGGAAGCTCGGCGCATGGGTTCACTTGAGGAGTGAGTCTCATTCTTTCATCTTTGTAGGGCTGGGAAAGAGACAAAATGAGATAGAAGACCTAGAATGCAGTGATTACTGCCCCAGATGAGAAAGTAGAGAGTGGAAATCTGCCGCCTTAGGGCAGAACTACAGCTGGTTTGATTCTGTGAAAGAACCATTTGTGCATGCATTGGTCAACAAGAAGATATAAGTATGCTGTGAAACATGTGTTAGATGCAGTGTTCCCTAATCACAAGGAGCATGCAATGAGTGTCAGTTTGGTGGGAAGCTACTGTGGTAGTGGATGTACATTACTTCACTGTATTATGTGAATCAAGTATGCTTGTTGCTTGCACAGCATGGTTAATGTCTAATGGGAAGTTGTTCTGTCTGTTGTACTAGGTCTTCACTTGATGGTGATAGCACAGCTAATGGAGAGACTGAACTTGGTGTGGTGTTGGATGGTCAACGAGTATCAGTCAATGGGAATGATGATGCTGTGACAAAAGATGGTGGAAAAGCTCCCCATGTCCTACCAGTGTGGTTATCTGAATCAACACCGAATGAGTTTACAGTATGTTCTTTGTTTTCTCATGTAAATGTGTCATTGTTTACTTTTGAGTGCAATACAGTTTCAGTCCACTTGTCATGTGCATTATTCATGTCATGGATACACCATAGAATAATGCAATCCTGTACTTCACAATCTGCTTCTCATGGAGCTTGCCCATTGACTTTGCAATACTCAACAAACCAGCTACACAAAGTTGTCAAATGCACTGTGTCCACCGTTGATCTCGGGCTGAATCTGCTTGATTGTGTTGGATAATTGACATTGTGAATTCAATTGTAATATCATGAGCAGGTTACTAGAAAGGGGCTTGCCAGACAAGCTGAATCTACCCTTGTTAATATCAAACTTGCTTGGTGGTTGTTCTTAACAGGCCTGGTTGAAACTTCTTTGTGCACCACTTTATGTTAGGAATATGATTTGGTTGCAGTGCAGGAAGTCTTTTTCCTGTAGTTTGCCTAACAACAAGTGTTTGTCCAGGAGATGATATTGAAAAGTGAGGCCCCTTCAGGTGTGAAGTATCTGCAGACAATGGTGGAATGTCTTGCTTTGCTGGGCAAGATTGCTGCTGGAGGATCCGTTATAAGGTTCTTATCATCCTCTCTTTTCTTGGTGTTCTCTTAGTCTGCAAGAGAATCTGCATTTCATATCATCATTTCATCATCCATTGACATGAGCTCTGGATATGAGCAAAATCAGAATTGGCTTGTTGGAAATTTGTTGGTAATCTAAATGTCTTTTAGAGATGCAAGTCTTTGGTGTTACAAAGAGTTCTGCTAATCTGATTGATTTTTGCTTAATCAATTTGGAGGTTCCAATACACATGGTGGTCTTGCAAACCTTCATGAGAAATCATGTTATAAATTGAAGCTTTCTGAGAGAGTTGTGGGAGCATGGATCAAGTCTTCAGAATGAACTGAAAAAGTGGTTTTTGTGCTTAGACCACTTGTTGGCAGTTCAATAACAGGTGGATATGGTAGCAGGCTACATATTGTAATTGAAACTCTATCTAGCAAGGAAGCTACTAATAGTTTTGGGATCTTTGTGCTGCAGTCAGAGGCTGAGACCTACAGTGCATGAAATGATAACTGCGGAGATAAAAGCACGTGCTGCAGCCATAGAAGCTGCAAGGCCTCGTGTGGACCAAGTTGCAAAGCTCCTCAAAGGTAGCAGCATTGGGATATATCTCTCACAAAAGAATGGGAGAAGTGGAAGTCTTTTAAGTACGGGACAGATGGAATCAACTTTGGAACCTATGGGAAAGGCTCAAACTGCTGCTCAAGAGCTTCTCCAGGCAGTGCTGGAATTAGTCACACAAATCCTTGGTAAGCTAGTCACCACTCCAGACTTTTTTTGTATGTTTGCCATTTGTGCCAAGGTTAACATTGCATAGGCAACTTATGATTTCTTTTGTTGAAATGATGGTTTCAAGTTGTGATTGGCTGAGATTCTTGTTTGACAAGGGCTGCAGAAAATCATGTGACTGTTGGAGAGTTGATAGAGGCAAAGGCTCATATTGGCGATCAGTCTGGTGGTAACCATTCTCCCCACAATAGCAACCTTGCATGGATCAATGGTGCAGATACCCATGGTTCAACAGGAGGCTACAGTGTGGGATTTGCATTGACAGTCATCCAGGTCTCTCATTCCTGAACATGTTTCCCCAGCACAGGGAATTTTGTACCCACCAGCTCAAACCCATGTTTTACTGTAAAATCTTTGCTGTCCTCAGGAACTCTAAACTGTGCAATTGTCTTTGCTTGCAGAGTGAATGCCAGCAGCTCATTTGTGACATACTTCGTGCCACTCCAGATGCTGCTTCAGCTGATGCTGCTGTACAAACAGCCAGACTTGCCAGCAAGGCTGCACCTGATGCTGCCAAGTATGCCCTTACCTTGTTGTATCATCACCACACATACATTGACTGAATTTTCAGTCATTCTTTGGTTCCACAAAACATCAGAATATACTTGATTTACATCTACATGATATAGCAGGATACTAGGCCCGCATTGTATTCAGTAATCATGGGTGGCCAATAGTTCCAGTAGCTTAATATATCTCCAATTGCAATTGGGTCTGTCTGATTGCAACTGCAATCTGCGATGCTGAGAGGTCTTGACATCAATGTTCCAAGCTTTATATTCAGTGGGTGCTGTAAGATTGTCATTTAATGTCTTTGGGACTGCACGAGTTGCTGCTGCTGTGCCTTTTACTGCACCCTTTTTCTCCATTCCCTTGCACAATAGACTCAATTATATAAAAAGGATGTTGGAAACCAAACAAGAAGTTTGTGTCCAAATAAATTGCTGGTACCTCTTTATTTAGTCCTCCACAGCTTCAAGGGAGTTGTCATGCACAGAAGCTAACTGTAAGGTTGTTTGAGGAAGCTATTTGCTGTGAACAAGGTCTTCTGTGACTGAATTGAGGTGGAAAACAGGCAGGTGTCTAACTCATTGCATGTTTAATGCAGAACTGTATCTGAGGAGGGTTTATCATTTGCTTTTCGCTTCACAGACACTGTTCTTAGTTTACCTGGTTGGTTTTTCCCCCTTTTATTGCAATCAATGGTACACTGCTTGAGCAATGGCAGAAGCTATATCAGCAAGAATTATAGTTTTTGCAATTGATCGTACACTGCTTGAACAACAGCCAGAAGGTATATCAATCAAGAATGATAGTTTGTACAAATACTACGCTGGTTCTGTACCATGTTAGGTTATCAACTCTGTTCTGCAGAATTCTTTTGGAAATGGGGTGAAGGATTTGAGTGAGGTTTAGGACAGTCTTGGAGGTCTGTCTTCCAACATTTGCCTGGGACTATTCTTTGGGGTGAAATGCCTCTAGATAATATATTGTGCTTTTATAGAGCAACTCTAAGATCATTTGTTGTCAATTGCAGGGAAAATACTTCTTTATTTTCCTACTATCATCTTGGCCAGTTTTAGTTGTCTATAATACTGTTGGCACAGTTATTAGGAATTGTGGGGCCTTCAATTTTTTTGAGCAGTAATGAGTTGTTGCTGCAGAATCAAACGTAAGTGGTGACAGTCTGCAGCATGGTTATATTCGGCGCAGTGGAAATGCCTTACAAGAAGGTTATGGAACCAGTGCTGTTCTACCAGAACGTGGAATCTATCTTACTTCAGCTGTGTACCGACCAGTTCTCCAGGTACTCCTGTTTTGAATTGAATACTTTTGTTTGAGAAACATTGAACATTATGGAAGTACAAACCTTTCTTTTTAAAACATGTCCTGGAAGTAGCCTAATGGTGCAAAGATCTGCACTTTTTTAACAAAGACATGTGCTTGTAGGCAAGAGCAGTGTTTGACAGTCTATAGTTTGTCAATGGCTACAAATTGCAATCAATGTGTTATGTGCTCTCTAGTTGCTTAACTCATTTACTCATTTGCTTTTTGTTTGCAGTTTACAGATAAGGTGGTGTCCCTACTTCCTAAAAAGTACTCACAGCTTGGGTGAGTGATAAAACTGGCACTATCTCTGTATCCACAAAATGAATCTAATTGCTGGGATTCTGGAACTTTACCTCTTCTCATCTTGATTGTTCTCTCTTCGGTTTCTTGCCACAAATATATGTTTCTGTCACATCTTGATTCTTAAATTCTCCAATTTCTCACCAGTGATTTGATTTTTGGCTTCCTTTGGATCAGATTGGCCTTTCTTGCTGATATGTGAGCACTTAAGTCTTCATTTCCTGATGCAATATCAATTCAGGAATCTGGCACAAGTATCTCTACACCCATCGTCACTTAACAATTGTGCTAATGAAATCTCTTATGTTTGCTTGAACCAGAAATGATGGCCTTCAAAGTTTCATTGAGAATTTTGTGAAGGATCAGTTTCTCCCTATAGTATATGTGGATTACCGTACACGTGTGGCAGATGCTCTTGCAAGTAAGATTCTAGGAAACCCCAGGGGCAGGGCTGTGTTCACTGTTAATGGAGAGTTCTTGCATCTCCTGCTTATGATCCACTCCATATGAAAATGTACATTAACAGAAGGTGCATGACATAGTGGTTCACAACATTTGAAGGTATAGCATGATTTGATAGAGTTTAGAGGATTGCACTGACCGTGTTCAAAATTACTGGTGTGTTTTGTCAACTGTTTTATTCTCTGTTAGAGCTATGTTGTATTCTTTGTTGCTTTGGTTCTCTTCCCGAAGGATTCAAAGTGTTTGTTATGTCATACAGGCCCATCTGCATTCCGCTTAAAAGCCCACCCAGGAGCTGTGTATGAGTCATCTGTGGAAGCATGTAGGCCTATATTACAAGGGCCTTTGGCAGCCAATCATTTGATCACTGAGGTCTTCCCTGCCTAACATCTTGAAAGGGTAGTATCTCAAAAGGCTGCCATGTGTGTTGGTCCATTTTTTGCTTCAGTAGTTTGATCAAATTCCTGTGTTGGGGAGGTTGGTATGGTGCAGGTGCTTGGCTGGGCACAAGCTATGCCTATGTATGCAGGCGAGATTCTGGAGCTTGTCCAGACACTTCTTGATCGTACCCTTGAGCGTTGTCGTGCTGCTTACACAGAGGTGATACTTTTCCAGAAAGAATGTCCTTGATGATGTCTTGGGAGTGAGTCTATAATGCTGCCAATATGCAGGAGCTGAACTAGTGATACATGGTTCTGGATCTTGAAATTGGAAACCTCTAGATCATATTAGAACCTGTTGATGCAGGCAGTCCTTGGCAGCCTCAGCTCCAGTGTGATTGGACGTCCAGATGTTTTCAATTTAATGAAACAAGAGCCAGCCAATTCACTGCTAGAGGCAACCTACCTTCTTCAACTTGGGCAGAAGGTGACAGCAGATGGACCCCTTGATGCCGAAGGCCTTGAAGTGGAAATGGAGATGAACAACCTTTTGTTAAGCTTGCGCCCAATTAAGCAGGTCTGTTGTGCAGTCTATCCTAGAGATTTTTTGATGGCCAGAGTATTGGATAGGTACCCAAAGAAGTCTTCAAAGATTGTATGCCACCCCTAGCTGGGAAGGGTATTGTTGAGCATTTCCTGAGTGGCATTAAACCCATTCTGTTCTAGGTCATGACTTGGACACCCCTAATTCAGAAATGGCAAGGAATGCCTGAGTCTTCTCCAGAGATCAACCAAATGTGCAGATTAGATCAGATTATTCATCTTAGCCAGATGCAGGGTTGCTCTGTTCCATGAATTTTGTTTGCATCCATGTTTGGCTGACTTTTGTAGTACACACCTGTAAATTGGAAAACAGGAACAACTAATCATGGACAATCACAAGCTTGTCCTGCTGGCTGCCCTCAGTGACTCTCTGGACTACCTTTCCGAGTCTGCTCAACAGTATGTTTTATCTTGAGCTTTATATGTAATTGTACATGGACACTTGTTGCCAACAATTGCAGATTCTCTGAACAAATTGCATATGTGAAAGATGTTGCAATGCATAGACAAAGGTTTTGACCTCTGTTGTGACTCTACTGCTCCTCCGAGAACACGAGCTTTCGCTTGCCACATGCATGCAAACTCTGTTCATGAAAATCATCAATAGCCAGGATGCTGGCTCATTGTATTTTAGGGACTGTTTGCCCAATGCATTATGGTGATTCTTGCCATCAGTGAAAGTGACAGGCTGGGGTCAAGCAGAATGTTTTGGGTTGGATTTTGATCTGATCAGAGTTTGGGATGGGTAGGTTGGGGCAGCATAAGCAAGTGACTCCAGGATCCCCAATGAAAAGAAGGGTTGCAAAGCATCGAGTTCATCATCACCGGCGTACAAGTAGTGCCCTAACAGCAGGCCTGGGTTTGCTGGCTGAGAAATACAGTGCCCTGTCTGCTGAGTGCCTGCGTACACTTAGAGTAGAGATGCAATTTGAAGCAATTTATCACCTTCAGGTGTGGTTCCTTCCAGGCCATGTGGTTTGCCATGTAAGGTTGTGCTAGTGATGCTTCTGTAGCTCATCCAGAGTTTGAGTGTATTTATAGTTGGGTTTGTGGCATGGGTTTAGGGTTTAGGGTCTAGAGCTCACAAGTTTTTGTGGGAACTGAGGGCAGAGCATGGCTGGAAGAGTTTATGTCACTGACCAGGATGCTGAGGTGCCAGAAGACTTCATTGTTGCACTGACAACTCAGGTATGTCTTTCCAACTTCCTTACCTGGAATGTGTAGGATTGTAGCTGACATGTTTATGTCACAACTCTTGATAGGTGTTTTCGTCATATGTGTGTGTTTGATTTTGTTCATCATGGCTTATTCTGATGTCTTGTCGTACAGATAGCTCTTTGATTGAGGTGAGCTGTGAAGTTTGTAAAGAACTGTCTGCACTGACCTATTTTGCATCCATTTATCTTCTAGCAATTTTTCTAGTTGCTATATGTCATCAACTTGTTAATTGCTGAGGCTGAGAGTTGGTATGAATCAATTGAGCAGATTGCAAGAAGAGATGAGGAGATGGCTGCATATGTGCCACCTTTGAAGCGGAGCTATATCTTTGGTGGTATCTGTAGTGTGTCAGCCACTGCCTTCATAAAGGTGCTTGCTTTGTCATCATGTCAACAACATGGTCATTATTTGATGGGGCTTCTGTGGGTTCATTCTCTGTGAATGTTGTCAAAGTAGTTGGCAACCTTTGGGCAAAGTGTTGGTTTTTTGTATATCAGCTGTAAGGATATAGACTGGTTTGTGTTTTCTCTCTGGGTGCTCAAGGAGCACAAGTAACCAATCATGTCCTGTGCAGCACTGCTTTTACTCATGTATGTGTCTTCTGTTTCCTATGGGATTCAGGCTTTGAATGACATGAAGGCAATAAATATGTTGGGAGTTCGCCAGATTTGTCGGAACTGCATTGCACTCCAGCAGGTCCTGCTTTCTCTCAATGTCCATCTGTTTCATTCCACTTCAGTATCATATTCTCTTCTCCATTTTCCCTCTTCTTTTCAGCACTAAGAATCTGAAGGGTATTATGTGTCAATGGATGTCCAGGCATTGGCATCACTAGCAGCAAGTAGTGGCAACTTTTTGGAAGAACGTCTGGACCGTGTGCGCACATACTACGAATGCCTTAACCTTCCCTTTGAGGTAGATACACCTTACATCAAATCAACTGAAGTCTTTCAGTGTTGATCTCCTGGAGTGACTTGCCGAGTCAGTTTATCATGAAAGTTGTTTCCTGTTAGCATTTGTTGCATTTTTCACTATTGCACATCAGAATGATAAGACATTAGCTGTACTAACTCTGCTCTCTAGACTACTTAGTTCTTGATCAAAGTGGTTGGGGTTGTTGGGAGTGCAGGCACTCCTTGCATTTGTTACAGAGCATGATGCACTATTCTCTTTCTCAGAGTAAGTGCTGGACCATGGTTTCTACTGTCTCTTTCTTGTCCAGTTTGATGAGTTATGTCTCCTGATTGCTAGCCCACATCATGAACGAGTCTTCCTGTTGCTTCCAGAACACAACAGAGACTCAGGACTTATTTGTTCATATAAATATTTACCCAAAATTTTGGGTTGATTACTATATACTTATCTACACCCACCATTGGGAGCCAATGAAGCTGAGTAGTCATGGCAGCTTGTCACTACTATTCATGATGAACATGATGTGGTATGACATGTTATGAGCAACTGTGATAATGTTATGACTACACTTATTGTTGCATTACCCAGAAGGTTATCATGTAGATTTCTTGGCAACCTCTTCCTTGTCCAATTGTGTGCTCCACTGTATTGCATTTCTGTAGAAAATTGTTTTAGACAGACTGCCTTCACAGCCTAGCCAGTGTTTCTACCAATGTGTTCTGATACTGTGAAAGTTGTTTACTTCTTTTGGTCATCAATCCTGAACATGGGTACAGATGTTGGCAAACCCTTCCTCATAAGCCCAGATTCATGGAATAGTTTGTCTTATTACAGATGGGCTGGGATGCATTGCAGGTACTCAACTCTGCTCAAGGTTAACATTCCAGGCAGGGAAGTACCCTCTGATGCTGTGCAACGGATTGGCAGAATCTTAGCACCAGGGAAATTCTAATATTTTGTAGGCTTTGGTTTTGCAGTAGCTACAGGGGTCAGTTCTATATTTAGATGAGTAGTTCCTAGATTTCAATGTCTGAGAACGTACACAGAAAATTCATCATTGTTCCTCCCCTTTAACTTGAGGGCTGGAGTGAAGAGTTTCCTGGGGTAAGTTTTTCTTCATTACAGAATTCAGTAGCAGCAATCGATTAACCCACAATCTGTAAACTCCCCATTTTATTATGGGTTCATAAACATCTTTTGCTGCCTTTTTAGAGTTTCAGAAATTTTTGTTGTGTGTGCGCCAGTGATGATGTATACAAATGTCTTCCTTGTTTCCCTGTCTGCTACACATCCCCTTCATGGAGGTATTTGTGAGTGAATAAATTGAGTTCATTGTATGTGGCAAGCTCTTGTAGCAAAAGAAAATTCTGGTGATCAATCCAATTCTTCCTCTAAGAATTGGGTGATCAAGCTTTGCAGGCCCACTTGCTTCAGGGATCAATGTCCAGGGTGAGAGATTTGTATGGTGTTGAAACTAACTCACCAACAAACTCTCTCAAGTGAGGATTCAACGGATGATGAATATGCATAGATAAGGGAGAGCCCCTGTATACAGCAGTAAAAGATGGTGATAGCAACTAAGGTTTATTGGTGTTAAAGTTTCTATGACTCTCATTCCAACATAGGAAATGTATTAGGGTCCAGTTGGGGCAGTGGATGGACTAAACCCTAGCATCCCCTCTCATATTGAGCTCCAACAGGACTGCTGCTGGAGCTACATGAGCATTGGATTCATCCTAATTCTGCATTTGCCATGTTTTATTGGTTGTCACATTCCAGTGTCCACCCTTCATTTACGGTTGGTTGGTTCTACCTCTCAGGTAGAGAGTTATGGTATGATGTAGTTTTTATTTGGTCCCACATTTTGAGGAAGTTTCACAAGGTGTTCAAAGGAATGTTCACAGTAACATAGTTCCTGCAGGATGGAAACACATATGGGATAGACTCTGCTGTGACTTAAATACCGTACTCCCCACATTCTAGACCCAGGTATCAATCTAGCACAGCTCTCTTGATTGCTACACACTAACATCAACAAGCTAGTGTAAGCTCCTATCATGAGCTCAAATATGGGACTCAACAACAAAACCTATTATTCGAATAAAAATACTAGAAATTTGCTTTGGAGGAGGTTATATCCCTCAGCTAATGAATTAGCAAGTCCATAGCAGTTCCACCCCAATTCTAGTGCTGTAATGTTTGATGAAAAAAGCTTGACATTAATAAATTGAGCTTGTGAGCAATTTGATGCAAGCAAAGCTAGCTTACAATTAAAGCATACAATCAATTGCTCAAGTTCATGACAATGTCACCTTGAGTCCAACTCTAGTATGCAGCTATCACCAAGTTCTCATCAAATGCTCGCCCATGGCAAAGCTGCAGTAGTGCAAAGTGCATACATTAATGACTGCTATGTACATATTTTGTACCTATCTTGTAGTGTTGTTGTGGCTTGCACCATCTCTTTTCAATGTTTTGCAAGCAATAATAACCGACAACCTAAAGCAAGCAATGACAACCTGGACCAGCAAACTACCACCGCCACCCCTGAGTGTAAGTAGAGCAAAAAACTGGTTGCTTGTCAAAGTGCAGATCAACAAAACATGTGAAAAATCTCTGGTTCTTTGAGCTTCATGGTTCTTCTTTAAGTGACTCACCTCCAGAGGTTAACTGATTTTTAACTTTTTGACCCTTGATGGTTAAGTGGTTATAAAACTGCTGGATGTTATCATATTTTTAATAACCGCCCAACACTGGTTTCAACCCATGTTGATACAAGAAATTGTACAATCCTTTCTGATAGTCGGGTCAAACACATCAAATGTGTGTGAAAGGTGATTTGTAATTTGTAATTGTTTTATAGAACAGTAAATTGATTATTTAATTGATGATATATAGTCGAATAATTAATTTATGGTATTAAGCAAGTTGAACTTACAAATGTTGTCAAAGTGGATTCTAATGATGTAGGTGTTTGCAAATTATCAGCCTTATGTAAACCTTGTGTAGTCCCTCTTGCATTATGAGTCAGCCCTACATAACCCCTTAAATAGCACCTAAGTATCCCCTAGCCTAAGAAATCCTCACCTAAATAGGTAGGTTCTATTCAGCCCCCTAAATATCCCTTATTTCATAGCCTATGTAATCCCTAAGTAGAGACAAGCAAAACATAGGTTGTTGCCTCTTGTTGCCTCATAAGTGTTGAAGTGGTGAATGCACGGGTGCATACATGATATTGAATAGCACCTAAGTTTTATTCTCTTATGCAATACATCATTCTTCATGTCCATTTTTCCACATTGACATTTGTCTTAATGCCTTTCCCTATGTTACCTCATTTATGTGTTGTGTTGTACTTATCCCATATCACTTTTTTAATATCCTATTGCACAAATTCACTTGGTGTACTTGCAGATTAAAGGGAAAATTATTGGATGAAAAGGGATTGGTTTTCATTCTCTAGTATTATAATATAATAATTTCGAATTACTAGTATTAGGTAGGAGTGTAACATAGAAAATGTGGGTCAAGTCTTTGAGGGTTAATTTTGAATTAAATCCCTATTATCACATAGGTAGGTTGCACAAATAAAGTCTCACACAACACCCACACATCGTACAAAAAACTTGAAGTATACAAGAGACGAAACTTACATATTTTTGGGCTAAGATAGCCCATGTGCCTAAAACTTGATCCTTATGGGGTTACACTCATTGGGGAATTCATCACACATGCCAATGCCTAATAACTTTGTTTTATAGGGATTGTTCATAAAAAAAAACATGTATGTTTACTCTTGTCAACACTTTCATGAATTTTTTAAAAACACATAAATTTAATACAACATAGGTTTGTTGCACAAAAGGTTTGTCCCAATGTTTACACAAAATAACAACATGAAATTATGAAAAGGAAAATATATGTTCAAAAGCTCCACCCAATACCCCTTATATACTTGAAATGAAGAATGGATGGATTATTATCTCTATTCAGTTAGATCTATGAACATCCCCATTCATCAATTACAAACCATTAATATTATGCCACATGTTTTTCATGTAGAACTATCATCTTTTCTATGTAAAAGTCATTCAATTGTTTGAAATATTTTTTCCTAGGATTTAATTCAATTCACCCCCAACTATGTCTAATTTAAAATAGTTAACTAAATTATTCATATGAGTCCAAACTTCTGCCCCTAATCAAAGATCTTCCAATTTGGGCCCATAAGTTAAATTATATATTTCCATACTTATCCATCCTTCTACCCCTAGGCCACATTATTATTTATTTACAACTTCCACCTCTAGTAACTCATCTAGGTGTTACAAGAGTGGTTAAGAAAACCATTACCTTTGTTATTTTATGAAACATTTGAGTTATCTTTACAACTTTAAGTAATGTTTTAAAACATTGAATTGGTGACTAGAGTTTCACCATTGAAATAAGATCTATTGATGATGATGGAAGCATATTTAATGGTGATGTTGTTGCCACTTTCATGGGAATAAGTAATCATTATTTCAATTAATCAATGGCCTGATTTTGAATGTAGAAAATGTGAATAATTCAAGGTGAAAAAAACCAAGGTTTTGTGTAAAGAGTTCTATGGATGTTGTCAAAATAAAATAGATGTGTGTTTGAAAGAATAAAGACCTAAATGAGGGTTGGAGTAATGATATTGAGTTAATATAGTACTTTAACAATACTATAATTTGTCGTTATAAAACGAGTGCAAAACAAAGGGTATTAAATAAATAAATATATGTATATATATACTACTTTCACTAAATTAGAGCTGAACTAACTAAAAATAAATATGTGTTGAATTTTTTTTGTCCATGTTAATGAGTGATTTGTGGATCTATAGTTGTATATAGATGTTAAATTTGTAGTTATACATGGTTGTTTGATTTTTGAATGAATTTACTAGTTACATTTTCATGGTTACTTTTATTGGTCATAATTTTGAATCTTGTTTTTGTATATAAGGCAAAAGACCATGTAATTTGTAATTAAACTTTTTCTTAAGTTTTAAAAAAAAATCTTTGATTTGGAGATATAAAATATGTTTTTGCTCACATAGGTTGAAATAATTTATAATCAATAATTACATATCAAATAAGAAAATTTGTAGAAAATGATTTTAATTGAAGAATCTAAAAGGAATTATAAGTGTAAAATTCACCTTTTTATTTTTGGCGACCATCCCATGAAAGAACTTTAGAAGAATCCTTAACAAATTTTTGGTTTTGAATCAGTTGTTCAATTTTATTTTTTAAATGTGAGTAAATAACCTTGATAATTTATATCATAATAGGAAGAATCTGAAAAAAATAATTTTGGGACAAATAGTAATATAATCTGTAAATGAAATATGTATTTGTGATTACTAAAGGATAATTATTTTTGCAAATCTGTACTCAGAAACCAAGTGTGTAATAGGAAACAAAAATGTCTAAAGTGGTTACAAGGACTTTACAAAAATAGATTGATTAGAATAATCAAAATAAATATAGAAACACTATTAATACTTTAAGAACAATACTTACTGATGGGATGCCAAGAAGCAAGTTCTAATTCATAAGCAAACAAAGTTAATATTTTTTTTAAAAACCAAATGAATTTGTAAAGCATGGGAGAATGTAAAACCCATAATGAAACATTTAGAGGTGTTGAAAATATGTCAAATTCATCAAAACATCTTCTTAATAGAAAAGATGTTACTGAAGGCAAATTGCAAAATCTAATTGTGAATGACGGATCAAGGCAATCTATTAATCCTATACAAAATCAAATTCAAATGAAGGGAATATGCACTCTCATGAACACGGACTATAAACTTTTGGCAAAGGTATCAATGTTCAAACCATGAATCAATAGCAAAATAATGTTAATGGATTGGTTGTTTTGAATAATGCACAAGCGAACCAAAATCAATAAATGAATGTTGCACAAAATGTGTAATAAGGATTTGATGGAGGATAGCCAAACAATCCATAAACTATACCAAATGTAAACAAATGGATTTGCCTATAAGTTATGTCATATGAACGCACATACTATTTGTAATTGTCCATTCATTTCATCTGAAGTTCAACCATAGATGATTAATGAATTGTAGAGTTTCATTCAAAATACCCAAAGGAGTTATTCAACATGAAACCCACATATTTAACCACAAATACAAAATTCTTAAACATCTGTGATTATGAGTTGTATTATTTTGTTGATTGTTAATCTAAAAGTTAAAAAACATTTGAGGATAATAAAAAGGCTTGAACAAAAATAAACTCCGATCATTATACCTCCATATTGGTATGGATTGAACCCTTATGGTTTTCCAATGGGAACTCCAACAATGCCGATGAGCACAAACCCAAAGTCTAGTCTATTGATGATATATCTTATGTCGAAAGGTGTGTCCCAATGCACATTTACCACCCAAGTAGCTTTGACTATTATCGTTTCAATCAACACATAGACACTGATTGTGACACAACATGAGTTTCAATTGGAGGCAATGGAGGAAATAACCCACCAAGTTCACCACAATTGGATTTAAAAGGTGGAGTTATGCCACAATAACCACCTAATGGAGATTGGTTTATACCCAATTCAGGATAGGGTACATTTGTGCCATTGTGGTATCCATAATCTATTTGACCTATAAGACCTCCAACAAGAAAACAATTATCATATTTGACCTACGTTAAGTATACAAATCTTCATGTTGATAATTGTGTGTTCAAGAAATGATCAAGGCTAATGGAGAAATAATTAATGAAGACATCATTAATCTATTCAGATTCACTCTTTAAAAAAAAATCTCTAAGTAGGGGAAAAAAAAATTTACATGATTATCACAATTGTACTTTTGCATAATTGGAATAAACTTTGTGTAAACGTTACAAAATGAAGAAAAATGATGAGTAGATTTACCAAAAGTTGTGTAATTTCAAGCAAAAAAAAGGAAAATGTCAAAGTTTATTACAAAAAAATCTTTAAATTAGTTAATTGCTTACAAATTAAAGCTACAAACACATACTTAACCATTATTTTCCTTACATACTACTTTAATAGTTGAAATGATGTGGGAAACCTTAATTGAACATAAGGAAACTATGGTGGTGATCTATGAAGAAATTGGACCAAAAGGCTATAATTATTTCTTTACTATTTCACACAATCAAAATTGAATTTGTATGAATATTACAATTTCTAATCATAGTAATCAATAATATACCAATTGCAATATGAAAGGTCATAGTACAAAAGCTTGTTCAGCCAAAAAAAAAAAGTACCCAAAACTTATGTAATTTTTGTAACAAGGGTAGTATAGTTCAACAAATTAAACCAACACGAGTACTAATTAGGTATCCGTGTCTCTTTTGCAGTCAAACAAATCCTATGGATTATCCAAGGAGATCTAAGGTACAAGCAATACTTTAAAATAAACCCACACATATTATTATTCCAAAGACACCAAAACCTAGTAACCCTTTAGTTAACATGGTTGCTATAGTAATAACTTTAAATCATTTAGTATTAGAAACACAAATGTTCAAGGAATTACTACAATCACAAAACTATTACTTGCAATATCTAACAACGCTTCAAGATTCTATGTGCACTCAAAACCATGAAAGGAGATAATGAAAGACTACTCAAAAAACCATTCCACTATGTAATATTTTATAACCCTAAAGTAGCCGCCACTTAACCCTAACCTAGCCACCACCTAACCCTAACCCTACCCGCTGCCAAGCCCTAACCCTAGTTGCCACCAAGCCCTAACCCTAACCGCCATCAAGCCCTAAGTAGTTTCCTCTTCTAAACCCTAAACTATTCAACCTAACTTAACTACTGCAAGCATGAGAATATTATTCATCCTTTTGATGAATGTAAATCACATTCACCAACCTTGGGGATTATAATCAAATAATATTTCTAACAATATGTTCACTACTAAAAATACAACAAAAATTTGGAAGAAATACCACTAATTTGAAGAACAACAAAAGTTTGAAGAAAAAAAACATTGAAAGCCTTTGAAAAGAAGAAGAGCATAAGTTTTAAAAAGAAGAAAAAGAAGATTGAAAAAGCTAAATAGGTGCATGTCTCTTAGTGGTGAAAAGGTAGTGTTTGGATTGGCACATATTTTTTAGTGGGTCTACAGACTTGTGTGTGACTAAATTAGATTTAGATTATCATTCTTCCTTAATATTTGATTCATATTAATTAGTTCGTGGGTGTGCTCATAGTTTTTTCTTTTTCTTCAATGAGCCTTGTTCATTGGCCCATCAAAAATTATTTTGGAACATTTGGCTCTCGCTAATGGAAGCACCTTTTTGGACCCCGAGTTGCAAAATAGACATAGATATATTTCCCAGCAATTAACCTTTTTAGTTTATATACATGAGAGTTGAACTTTGGGGAAACCATATGGGATAAGATTGAAATGTTATTGGGAACACCTTAGGGACCAAGTTGGGAACTTGGTGAACCTAAAAAGGCCATGATGAAAGAATATAATGAACACATTGGGAAGAAGGAAGAAAATTTTAAAATAGCTCCACCCACCCCGCCCCCAAAAGGAAAAAACAAGGTCCATCCTAAGTGCATGTTGGGCCTTCCCATTAATTACATGAAGATTCTATTTTTCAAACTTATCATCACCATTTTTTCCTGGGCTCATAGCCCCCATATCTTTTTAGTGTACTTATTGGGTTAGACATTGTAGAGCTTAATATATTTCATATTAAGGAAATATGAAATACGACTTAAACATTTCAAGTGTCGAATTATCAACATAATTTTTTTCCATGGGTTTTGTTTTTTTTTGTTTTTGTTTATTTGTGAAAAATGTATTTTGCTAGCTTCCATTTAAAAAGTTAATCCATTTTTTCATTCACATTTTCATCCATAAATATCATTAATCCATGAACACATTGTAAAATATTCCTCCATGTCAACAAATATTATATCCTCCATGTCAAATAATATTCCTTAGATATTATGTTGACATAGGTAGAATATTTTAAAACATATTTGATCATGCTCATCTATTCATGTTCAATTTCATGTTTATGCTCACATGCTTATGAAATAACATCCTTCCATTAAGATAGCTCCATAGTTAAAAACAATATTTGATTCAGAAGTTTCAATCCACAAAACCATCGGTTCTGAAACCAATACTTACACTTGTAGTAGCATTTGTAACCATAGATCATCATATGGTAATAATATAAATACATATTGGGAAAATCTTACTAATGATGTGTTGTTAAATGGCAGATCTAAGTCAATATTATTACTGAAAAGTTTAAGGCTATTTTAGGATTACCTAAACCTTAGCTAGCCCCATATAATTTGCAAATGGCAAATCAAATAGTCATGAAACCTATTAGTTTGGTCCATGATCTTAAGATTTATGGTATTCCATACAACATAACCTTTATGGTTATGTAGAATTTTTTTTGATGAACCACCTATTTGATGTTTTTAGGATGACCTTGGTTATAGGATGTTAAAACGTCCCATGATTGGGGATCTAATATTATTAGTATTCAAGGTAATGGTACAGTTAAAACCATAGCAATAACTAAACATCTATGCAACTAAACCTAGGTAAAAAAACTTGTACCAACTATGTGCAGAATGTTTTGTTATAAATAGAAAGATATAAATATTGAATATTGAATTACTTTCGAATATTTTTCAACATAGGACATGGTGGTGGATGTGCTAACAAAGGATTACCAAAAGAATGACATAACAAATTAATAAGCATGTTCATATTATAAATTTCATAGAGTGGGAATGTTAGAAATACTATTTGTTTCTAATTCCCAATGGTGATGAATGTTTAACACATTCATCAAAAGGATGAATAGGATTTTCATCCTCGTAGTAATTAGGTTAGGTTGAATAGTGGTGGCTAGGGTTTGGAAGTGAAAATTACTTAGGGCTTGGCGGCGGCTAGGGTTAGGGTTTGGTGGCGGCTAGGGTTAAGCGGCGGCTAGGTTAAGGTTTAAGTGGCGACTACTTTAGGGTTAGGAGATAGTATATAGTGGAGTGTATTTGAGTGGTCTTTCATTCTCTCCTTTCATGGTTTTGAGTGCACATAGAACCTTCAAGCTTTGTAGTTATTACAAGTCATAATTTACATTGTAGCATTTGAAGCATATAACCTTTGTAATCTTTTAGTTAGTTAATACAATTGTTCCATTTCATGAACCTTAAATGTGTCATTTCTTGCTTGATTTCAAGTTGTTCCCAATAAATTTAAATATTAGTGTTATGGTTATGAAAAAAAAAATTAGACCTAGAAGTGAAATCTCTTAATACTCTACATGAATAGTAGTAATATATTGCATAAAGGTATAATGAACATTTCCCATACTAAAAGATTGCCCTAAGTACTTTGGCATTTGGGCATAAGTATGGTAAAATATGTTAGATGGAAACACTTGTTTTTTGGGAAAGTATCAATAATGTATATTCTAATGTATTGAATCCATAAATATTATTTAAGTTAATGATTGTTAATTGGTTTTTCTATTCCCATTAAGTTTTCAACTTCTGAATTTTCCAACAACATGTTCCTAAAACATCATTAGGTACATTAATACTAAAATTATAAATCTATCTACAACTTTTATACTTAACATGTACTCAGATTGCACAAAGCTTCAAGAAATATTGTTGAAACAAAATATGTTTTCATGTTTCTAAATGAAGAAACACAAAATAAAATAAACATCAATTATTTTTTCTAAACATGTCTATCCTCTTAGTCTTTATATTAACTAATTCAAAATTCAAATAGTCATTAGACCACTTAAGCAATCATTAATCAATATTAATCTAATAATCTTATTTTTCTAATAAATTACACCCTATCTAACCACTTGTTCCACTACCTATTCTACCAATTACAAGTTGAGTGTCAACCTCTCTATTCACCCAATGTAATGTTCCTTATTTCTTTTTATAATTGGTTAGATCAATGCCACAAGTTAGGTTAATATAACAGGTTGGTTATTATGAGCCATATTGACATAAACATGGCCGATAGTCTTAATTTTTAAGAACTGCGTTAAGGACATTTGAATGTGGTGAAGTTATTAGGGGTTTTTAACAACTTCGTGTTAGAATAGGGGTTGATGAATGTGTACAGTTGTGTGGGGGAGGCTGTTTTCTTTTCTGAAATACGGTGTTGGTTGGGTTAGTTCTTTTCTTCAACAAAAACTAATAAACCATAGTTTTAGAACCTCAATGGCATAATTAGGGGTGAGAAATCTCTAGAGGGTTGGGGGTAGAAACAGACACCAGAATTGATGGTGTGCAACAAAAAATTGGTTTTATTCTAATATTTGGTGAGCAGTAAGGCGGTTGGGAATTTATGAAGCATGTGGGAGGGAATCGATGAAAGGTCCAATAGAAATAGAATAATCCTCAAGCCTTGTAAGCATACGATTAATTCAAAACAACTTAATGATTAAATAAACATGGGGATAAGGTGGTAATGGCAACTTGAGTTTCGTGATGAATGGAATATTTATTTAGATTATGGTTAAATTCAACAAGGAATTGCAATTACATGCAAAGTCTTAGTGTATGCTGCAATGATAGTTCATAACTGTAGGAAATCTAGGATGCATTGAATGGTGCGAACTAAGTAGTCTACCTTGCTATTAGATGGCAGTCGACGAATCGGACTGTGCAACCAACGATAATGTCCAATTCCAGGAATTGAAGACCATGTGAAGATGGAGGTGTTTTCAATCTCATAATAACCTTCACAAATGGTTTCGGGTTCATCACCAAAAGTGGAGTTGACTTGCAACAAAATCACCAAGGTGCGAGAGTTCAGGGAAATGCAATAGTACTAAGCTCGAGGGGGATCAACTTCAAGACAAGCATGCATTTATCGCTGTTAGAAAGATTATTCAATTCTAATCCCCAAGGTTGGTGAATGTGATTTACATTCATCAAAAGGATGAATAATATTCTCATCCTTGTAGTAGTTAGGTTAGGTTGAATAATTTAGGGTTTAGGGAAAGTACTTAGGGCTTGATGGCGGCTAGGGTTAGGGTTAGGTGGCAGCTACTTTAGGTTTAGGAGATAGTATGTAGTGGAGTGTTTTTGAGTGGTCTTTCATTTCTCTCCTTTCATGGGTTTAAGTGCACATAGAACCTTCAAGCATTATTAGATATTGCAAGTCATAGTTTTGTGATTGTAGTATTTGAAGCATATAACCTTTGTGTTTTTGTTAGTTAATATAATTGTTTCATTTCATGAACCTTTAGTGTTTCATTTCTTATTTGTTTTCAAGTTCTTTCCAATAGGTTATGGGCCCACACCAAGCAAGAGAAAGGACATTGTATTAGAACAAGAAGTAATTAAAGGTTTAGCTTGTATAACATAGAAAGGGAGAATCCTTTTGAGGAAAGGCTTTGAGTTTGCAAGGTTGCAAAGAAAGTGGTAGTCCATACAAGGAGATTGTAAAACTTTTCAAGTGAGTGGGAGGTGTGGAAGAGATTTCTTCAAAGTGTTAAAAGTTTTTTTCAAGTGTGGAAAAATTTGTTCTTCAAGTTTTTTGAAATTATCAAGTTTGAGAAAGTTTGTGGAAGAGAGTTCTTCAAGTTATTGAGAATTTTAGCCTTCAAGTTTGAGAACGTGTGTGGAAGAAATTTTTTCGAGTTGTTGAAAAATTTCAGCTTTCAAGATTAAGAAAGTGTGTGGAACAAAATTCTTCGAGTTGTTCAAAATTTTAGCCTTGTTCAAAATTTTAGCCTTCAAGTTTGAGAAAGTGTCTAGAAGAGAGTTCTTGGAGTTGTTGAAAATTTCAGCCTTCAAGTGTGTCAAAGAGAGTTTTTCCCTCCCATTGTTGCAAATGTTAGAAGTTTTCTTTTTCAAGTTTTATGCGAGGTGTCAAAGATTTCTTCCAAAGCTTTCAATTCTTTGAGAAGAGTGTTTACTATAGCATTTGTGTTCAAAATGTCTTCTTTTCAAATGGAGTCCTTAAAAGTCATGGAGAAGTTTGATGGTGCCAACTTTCACCTTTGGAAGTTCAAAATGCGCATGATGCTTTCTAAACATGGGCTTTGGAAATTTGTTGATGGGAGTGCCACCTTGCCAAGTGAAGAAGTTGCAAGTGTCGATTACAACAAGAAGGAGATAAAGGCTTTTGCATTGCTTTGTGAACATCTCACGGAAGCCCAACTTGCACACATTCAATATTGTGACAATGTCAAAAGTGTGTGGGAAGCTCTTTGCGGTCTACATGAAGCTAAGATAATTGGTAACAAGTTATTCTTTTGAAGGAAAGTCTTCACCATCAAAATGTAAGGAGATGACATGCTTGTGCACATCAACACGGTGAAGGCCCTTGCAGACCAACTACGTTCCATTGAGGTGAACATTACGGATGAAGATGTTTATATGGTACTCCTCATGAGCCTTTTTCCATCCTTTGATAATTTAGTCACAAGCTTGGAATCCATGTCCACAAAAGATGTAGACCTTCAATTTATTGTAGCAAGGTTGCTTCACGAAGTGTCCAAAAGAAAAGAATGTGAGAGTTCTGAAACTACCGTATTAGTGAACAAAACTCACAAGTCAAACAAAAAGCTTTGTTTCTATTGTAAGAAACTTGGCCATTTTGTGAAAAATTGTTTGAAGAAAAAGGGTGATGAAAAAGAAAAAGCCAATCAAGCTTGTGAAGATCATGAAAAAATGTTTGTTGCCGCACTGAGTGCCAATGATCATACCACGTATGATTGGATTGTCGATTCTGGTGCAACGCAACACATGACATTCGAACAAGAATGGTTTACCACTTACAAACGCATTTCCCCAAGGAGGGTGTTCATGGGCGATCACATCGTTTTGGAGGCCATTGGTAAGGGGAACATCAAAGCCACAATGCAAGCGGGAGGCAAAATGTCACACACAACCATCACCCAAGTTCTTCATGTTCCAAAAATGAATAATAGTCTCATTTCCGTGAGTAAACTCATTTATGAAGGTTTCAAAGTGGAGTTCAACAAGGATGGTTGTAAGGTCAACAATGCTCGAGGAATTGTTGTGGCGGAAGCACGAAGGGACAGGAACTTATACTTTCTTAATGTGAAGGTGCGTAAAGAGACGACACACATTGCCAATTTTTTGGAGGAAGGTGCCATGCTTTAGCATGAAAGACTTGGCCATCTCAATATGGCAAGCTTTAAGGAGTTCGATTCCATGGTGGATGGCATGAATATGAAAGAAGTGCCATTGCATCACATTTGTGAAGCATGCATCAAAGGTAAACATCAAAGAACATCATTTCCCAAGGACGAAGCAACGAAGGCTTCACAACTTTTGGAGATTGTCCACACTGATGTGTGCGGGCCAATGAGGACTACATTGCACGGTGGAGCACGATACTTTCTCACTTTCATTGACGATTTCTCAAGGAAAACTCATGTCTATCTTTTGAAGGCCAAAGGAGAAGCGTTTGAAAAATTCAAACAATACAAGATGTTGGTGGAGAACGAAATTGGTCACAAAATCAAAGTGCTACGATCTGACAAAGGAGGAAAATTTGTGTCCAAGAAGTTTGACGCATTTCTTGCAGAATGTGGAATTCAATGATAAACAAGTGCGCCCTATTCCCCACAACAAAATGGTGTTGCGAAACGTGCCAATAGAACCATCATGGAGTGTGCAAGAAGCATGATTCTTGCACAAGGGTTGGGACTTGAATTTTGGGGCGAAGCGGTGAACACGACGGTGTACATCAAAAATCCATGTCCAACCAAGGCTCTTGATTCCAAGACCCCTCAAGAAACGTGCAGTGGTAGGAAACCCGATGTGTCTCATTTGAAAGTTTTTGGTTGTAAAGCCTTTGCACATGTCCTCGATGAGAAGAGGACCAAATTAGAGTCCAAGTCCATGCCTTGTGCGTTTTTAGGATGTTACAAAGGCACCAAAGCGTATCGCTTGATGTGTGTAGAAACCAAGAAAATCATCAAAAGTAGAGATGTCGTGTTCATTGAAGGGTCAAAGGAAATAGGTGGTGTGTTCCATCCCAAGAAAGAAAAAAATGTAATTGTGCATGAAGAAGTTGAAGGAGAAGAACCATTGACCTTTAGTCGAGATACACCTTTGAATGAAACAAGAATGGAAGGTGTCCAAAGTGAATCCACACCAAGTTCTTCATCGGAAGAAGAATTTGTTATTTCAAATGATAACCCGTCTAATGAACCTTCACAAGATGTGCCGAGGGAAAGACCTCAAAGGCAACGAAAGGAATGGCCTCGAGATTATTGGAAACAACTTGAAAACAAGCAAGAAGTGAAACACTCAAGGTTCATAAAAAATGGAACAATTGTATTCCCCAACAAGAAGATTACAAAGGTAGTATGCTTCAAATGCTACAATCATAAAACTATGGCTTGCAACAATTAACAAAGCTTGAAGGTTCTATGTGCACTCAAAAAACCATGAAAGGAAAGAATGAAAGACCACTCAAAACCACTCCATTATATACTATC
>Ga0209208_10002201_pt1 | contig 27852 bp, 13 predicted proteins | sample S1TSphfallax_3_FD_187694 | JGI IMG/M metagenome (GOLD analysis project Ga0209208, IMG submission 187694) | Host-associated microbial communities from peat moss isolated from Minnesota, USA - S1T2_Fd - Sphagnum fallax MG (SPAdes) (version 2) | ecosystem: Host-associated > Plants > Peat moss >...
TTGGTTTAGACCTCATCGCGATCAAACTCTACAGTCGGGAGTTATGAGTTCCCAAAGTCCCGGGACTCCAACCGGGACAATTTCGGGACAATTTCGGGACTCCAACTTGGGAGTCCTGGGAAAAAGAGCCATTTGGATGTAGCCTCGGCGGAGCGTTGCAGAGAATACTATATGGGGGAAGGTGGTGGCTTCCCCCAAGTTCGGGCCGTGGTGAGTCTTGTAGTCCAAAGTGCCCGTGGCTTGTCCCAACACCCAAGGGTGTTCTCGAATGTGAACTAACCACTTTGTGGTTTGTTTTGGATGCAGATTCAAGCTTGATCTTCTAGTCCCTCTTCCTAGTCTAATCCCGGGACTTCTAGCACGCCCTTCTACCCCTCTATAGTGCTGGAAGTCGGGAGCGCCTTCCGAGTCCCAACTTTCCGCAACTACACATAGTTGAACCCTCAAGTGGGTTCAACCCGGGACTTGGGAGTGCGTCATGAACAATGGACTCACGAATAATCTGATTTTCTTATTGCATATACCTAAAAGCAAAAAGGATTTCTTCCATAAATGCAACCATTTTTTTTCTAAACATAGACATGATTATGAACATTGTGAAATATGACACCAACAAGAGGTCAGTAATTCACAACCTTAGTCAACAAGAAGTGGGTAATTTGTGATTTTTTGAAAAGTTTTCCTTGGAAGGAGAGGAGTAATCCGTACTCAACTCTGAAAGGAATCTAACTCCTAAATGACTTATAGACACAAAAATAGACATTGACTCGATGTAGTTTATTAAAACTATCATGGACATGAAGAACCATAAGAACAAAAGATAAAGGAAAGGTCTAAGTCTTACTTTCAAACATGGAAAAAAATAAAAATTATGTGATTAAAAATCAAAAACACGAAATGTGCAAGATAAATGTGAAAACAAATCTTTATTATGCTAACATATGTAAACATGAACATGAAAAGAACATAACAAGGTTATGGTGTAAGATTGTGCTTAATACTAATGTTGAACAAACGAAAAGAAATGAAAGGTTTTATTTTTATTTATACCCCTTTGGAGACCTATTTCAAGGAAGCTTCCAAGGAGGTTTTTATGTGTGCATTAAATAAAAAAACTTCTTGAGAACATTCATAATTGAAAGTCAACTATGGATTAACTAAAAATTAACTAAAAATTAATTAGGAATTAATTGGAATTTAACTAGGATTTAACTCAAAGTTGACTTGGAATTAACTAGGAGTTAATTAGGGCTTAATTAAAAGTTAACTAAAAGTTAGTTGGTAATTGTGAATTAATTGTGACTTCATTGGGGGTTAATTGGGATTTAATTCATACTTAATTCAAACTTAACTAGGATTTAACTGGGAGATAATTCAAACTTAGCTAAAAGTTAACTAAGAGTTATGGATGAACATTATGGATGAATTCCATCCATCAAAAGATTAATTAGGAATTAATTGGAATTTAACTATGATTTAACTCAAAGTTGACTTGGAATTAACTAGGAGCTAATTAAGGCTTAATTAAAAGTTAACTAAAAGTTAGTTGGTAATTATGAATTAATTATGATTTCATTGGGGGTTAATTGGGATTTAATTCATACTTAATTCAAACTTAACTAGGATTTAACTGGGAGATAATTCAAACTTAGCTGAAAGTTAACTAAGAGTTATGGATGAACATTATGGATGAATTCCATCCATCAAAAGATGGTGTTTAGTTAACTAGGAGTTATGGATGAACATTATGGGTGAATTCCATCCATTAGAATATGGTGTTTAACATTCGCATCCGTCACAAATATGACGTAAGTAATATCCATGTAGGTGGGTAGGTAAATAGGTAGGTGAAAAAGTATAGGCAGATAGGCATGTAGGTAAGTAGTAGGTAGGTGGGTGGGTAATAAGTAGTTAAGTAACTAGTTATGTAAATAGGTGGGTGAATAGATAAGAGGTAGATACATAAAGTAATATACCATGTCACATTTTATTAAAAATCATTGGTCATCTTGATTAAATGTTCCACTTGATTAAAGACCATTGGTCATATTGTCCAAAGGTCATGGCCATCTTGATTAAATATTCCATTTAATTAAATACCATTGGTCATTTTACCTAAAGATCCTTGGCCATCTTGACTAAATGTTCAATTTGACTAAAGACCATTGGTCATTTTGACTAAAAATTATTGGCTATCTTGATTAAATGTTCAACTTGACTAAAAACCATTAGTCATTTTCATTAAGGTTGTACAACATGACTATATGCATTTAGTTAAATTGATTAATCAAATAATACATGTGTCATTCAAATCCATGGCCTTTAGTTTAAATGTACATGTCTATTAGTCAAGTTGAATTTAAAAAATAACGATGATTTGTAGTAGTGCCCCTTTTCGTCATCTTCTAATAGGTCAGTCCCTTTCTTGGTAACTTTTAATAAGTTAGTCCCCTTATGGATAGCTTGTGATGGGTTGATCCCCAAGGTAATGGGGACTTCCTTTGCATTCTCTATGACCATGTTCTTCTCCTATTTACTATCCACCAAATGCCTTACATTTAAATGAATCAAAGCAAACCTATTTTTGCCCTTAGATTGTGAAATAAGTTTAAGTTTATGCCCATAGAAGAAACTTGTTTTGCAAATTGAACCCAATCGACTTTCCATTTGTTCCTTTCAACAAGTATTCCACAAGCAAAACTTAAGGAAATATAATTATTTATGATTTTTGGTAAACAAGGGGTTAAAGCTTTTGAATTTTATCTATTAGTTCAGTGTCATTACAAATCTTGTACTTGAAACCATTGTTTTTTTCTTGCCCCGTAACATCTTATAGTCCTAAAGGGAACATGAATATCATCCAATTCCTTATTGATGTTTAACATTCCATTATGAAGGTCAAATCTTGACTTGAACCATATTGCATTCCTTTAAGTTGCCTCACGAACCATCTTGTACAATTAGACACTCAAGGTCAAACCCACAACAATTCTTTCACTATTCAATCTAACTCACAATAGTTGGTCTCCCTCATAGTTTAGGTTTTATAATTTCTACACCCTCCTCACTTGCATTTTAGTCTTCTCACAAAGTTTAGCTCCTTCACAAGAAGTATAGTCCTTCACACATAAGAGCTCCTTCATAGAATTCACCTCCTTCACAATAATTATATCAAGTAAAAATAATCAACAAATAGTAAAACCAGTTAATTGCAACAAGCTACTTCATCAAAATAAACCTAACCAAGAGTCTTACTGAAAATAAATATAATTGTAATCTAAACAAAATAATGCAACTAGTAGCAAGGTAGAAGAAAAGTGCCAAAGCAAGTTGAGGGAATAGCCAATAAAATAATGTGGTTAAATTTTGCAATGAGACAATTGAATAAAAACTAGGGTAGCTACTAATTGAATGGCAATAGGACACCCTACTTGTCAATCAATGACTAGCTTGCATGCACCATATTAAATCAAACTACTTAATATATTGAACATTGTACACACCTTAATTCATCATCACTTAGTATTAAACAATAAATTAAAAGGCTTCTAGTGATAAAATAAATGACCTAAGACAATATTAACTATTAAATACACCTTAATTACTTTATTAACTTTCATCCATGAAGTACACATTGGCTAAAGTCTAAAACCCATTTCATTTTACCCACCCCTTCCCCCACCCCCCCAATGCTAAAGGGGTCCCTTAAACACAAAATTTTATATGTAAAAATAATGTAACTTCCATGAGGGTAAGGTATATATTGTACACTATATATACAAATTTGTACATCAAAATTTATTTTTTTCCACATGGACCTTCCGACATGTATAGAGGAAGTTGCAAATGGCATGGAAGCCCCCAACCTACCTAAGGCTCACATGATTTTGCATAGTCTTCACACCTTAAAATAAATATAACAAATTTACAAAAGTTAATTATGTGAATCGTTCATAAAGCCTATATAAGAAATGGGTACAAATTTGGATGATTCAAAAAATTGGGCCCACCAAAAATTAATTTGGGGCATATATTGTACTTAACATTTATCATGAAGGGAATTTTGCCAAGGAATATAATTGTTCCAACTTCACGGGCCAAGCATTGAAAGTTTCACATAATTTGTGAATGCAACATCCTACAAAAACTCAAAGCCATTCACTTAACTAAACCCAACTACCTGACTAAAACCATTTCCACAAATAGGGAATTAGATGAAAATATTCAACATTTGATTTACCCCCACCCCCCCTTAACATCAAAGGGGTCCTTAAACACAAAGTTTTACAAAGTAATGCAACTTTTGTGATGGTAAGATATTATACATTATGTACACATGGACAAAATAAACATGTTTTTCACATGGACCTTCAAATATTGGGTGGCACAAAAAAACTTGGGGCATGTAGGTCTAAATTTCTCAACTAACAAATTGTGAATGTAGAGTTTTGCAAAAACTCAAAATCATTAAATTGAACCAAACTATAGGTGAGTCTCCAAGTACTTTATAAGCATTGAACTTAGGTGCAAATGTTATATTACACTTGAAACAAAACCTCTACCAACACCCAATGCTTTTACATATATGCATCCCCAATTCCAAGCACCATATATTCACCATTAATCCACAAAAATTAGTAATTCAAGAACAACACCAAATAACTGAATTAAGTACTCAAGAAATGTTGGAATTGTAGGCTCCAATAATGATCTCTTTACATACTACTAGTAGGATCCATGATTTAAGTAGTCCTTTTCATGGCTATAATTATGTAAACAATTTCTAATAGTTACAAGAGCATGATTGTTATTATGTCCTAGTAGATCGAATATAGTTTACAAACTAATGATGTCATTCAAGTACTACTCTTGCATGGCTTTTGTTGGATTGACATATTAAAAATTTAACATCCTCCTAAAATATGTGGATATGGTTAAGAAAAAAGAATGGTGGGAAGGATCTAAGAACGTAAATTTTTCTTTTCAAGTTAAGATTTCACAAGAAAATGTTTGAAGAAGAAGAAGTTTGCCTTGGGAATTGTAATTGCAACATTGATTTGATCTACAAAAACACTAAATGGAAATGAAGCAAGAATCACACATAGTGGTTCTAAAATTTGGTCTCCTACATTCCTTCATATAATCAACCACAACCCAAGTTATAAATTAAAGATAAATAGTCCTATAAGTGCAAAGCAAAAACTTGCAATCTAAATATCTTGATAATGTCATTTGGAACATAATGCTCTACTCACAAATTATAGGGATCCAAGTACTCCCACATGTTTATTGTAAAGACTAGTTGATACTATTACCTATAGGGGATTAAAATGTACTCACAAGAAAAAATCTTGTCCTTTTCCACCCGACACATTACGACTGTTGTCTGATTTGATTACATTTCAACTACATATGGCCATTTTAAGTTTACAAGAGGCTTATTGCACTAATTAATGGTCAATATTATTTATAATTGTTACGTTCACTATGTTGTTCACTTATGAGTATAATTTGGATCTTATTTAATTATTTAATAATTTCAATTTGTTGAAGTTAGAATTGAGGTAGTCTTTAATTTTATTTACACAATGCATTATAATGGGTTAGTGAACTTTTTGAGATTTCTTTAACTATCAACTTTTAACATGTTGAAACCATTTCTTAAGAGTTGCATTTTACATTTACCATAATCTATTGAAACACATGTACCATAATCTATTGTAACACATGTAAATAATTTCAATTTGTTGAAGTTAGAATTGAGGTAGTCTTTAATTTTATTTACACAATGCATTATAATGGGTTAGTGAACTTTTTGAGATTTCTTTAACTATCAACTTTTAACATGTTGAAACCATTTCTTAAGAGTTGCATTTTACATTTACACATGAAACCCCACATTTAAATTAGAATGAATTCATGATTTTTTTCACATTTTTTCAATTATTAGAGTTGAACCATTCACTTTTTATATATTAAAACCAATGCTCACAAATTGTATTTTGCACTTATTATGATATATTCAACACATGAACTCAATATTTTGTAATTGTACTTTAACGATTTAGTGTTTTTTTTCACATTTCTTAAACTATCAACATTTTTACATGAATCGAATCATCCACTTTGAGCTTATTGAAACCACTATTCAAATCTTGCATATTGCACTTACCAATATATATGGAAACACACATAACAACTTAATGTTTTATATTTATACTTGAATGGGTTGGTGATTTTTTTCCACATCTTTTGAACTATTAATATTTACACATGAGTTGAATCATTCACTTTGAATGTTGTTAAATCCACTATCCATGAATTGTGTTTTGCACTCATCACAACTTTTTTAAATGGATGTATAAAATTTTGGAAAGTTTCACATTTATAGTTGAAGGGGTTGGTGATTAAGTCAAAATGTTCATGCATGCAACGTCTAGGATGCATGTAAACCTTTAAATTATAATTTTTTCATATATTAAATTCTTATACATTTATGTAAATTAGAATGTATATTTTTCCCATGGTTTGTTTTAGGCATCATGGACAAGTTTATTATTATGAATGTTCATGATGCCACATCAAAAAAATTGCAAAAATAATCCCTAAATTTCCCCCATTTTTCTCTTGGTGTATGAAAAAAATCCATGTTAAAAAAATGGATTAAATTAAGAATTTATATATTATTATTATGAAAAATTATCAATATTTTATACTTATTATTTTATTTTAAACATAGTTTATCAATTTTTGTAAGCTTGTTTGCTGACAAGTTTATGTTTAAATATTATGAGATCAATTAAAAAATTTCATTTAAAATACATAAATAAATGGATTATAAATATTGATAATAATAATAACATCAATATTTTTAAATATTTTTATTTTCTCAATTTTGTAATCTTCTTCAAGATCATCCATAAGAAATTTAACCATAATTTGGCTATAAGCCATATATGGAGGTACACATTTATTAAAATATTTTTATATTTTGGCCACAATTCCTATAACCAATTATAGAATTATCCCATTTAAGAAATTAAAAATATTTTGTTGATGTTGATGGCCTTTCTTATGTTTGCAAAATGGTGAAAATTCATCACAAAAAAATCAGTTACATCATTAATATTTATTTTAAAATTTCGAAAAATTTGGATAAATTTTACAATAACATCAAATATTAAATTGAAAAAGTTTCAAATTAATTTGATATTATAAATTTTTATGTGTTTTGTGTTGGAATTATTAGAATTACTTTTAAACATTTACTCATTAGGAGTAAGTTTTTTTCTTTGAAATTTGTGATTTCAATTTTTTGACAATGTTTCTTGTTATTTAAATTTATTCTTGAATTTGCAATATTTTTTCCATTTTTTTCCAAACAAGAATTTCCAATTTAGGAAAATTCAAAACCAAAAAAATATGTTGGTTATGGGGGTAGGTGGGGTAATCCAACTGTTTTTTTAAAAAAAATCACCAAATTATTAATTTTTTACTTTTCAAAATGAAAAAATGTAAACTATATTCTTACATCATTAATAATAATAATAATAAGAAATTGCTTTTTTTTTTTTCAAAGTTATCTAATTAATTATTTGTATTAGTGTATGATTCATCTTACTAAACAAATGTGGTCTTCATATTTAAATGGTTACATTGACTACTTAATTAATGTTTTTTTTTATGACCAATTTTTGTCAATTTAAGGGGGCAATAACATTGAGAAAGAATTAAATTTTTTTTTTTTTCAAATTTAAAATATACATTGAAAATATGATTACCATTTTAGCAACATTGCAAAAATAAATAAATAAATTGTACCTAATCATATTGGGGAAAGTAAAAACTTATAATTCCATAAAAGTTGGACATATTTTATGTATTGAAAATAAAATTGTAAAAGATTTAATGAATGCATTTTTGAATCGACATTGAATTTATAAAGATTCTAAGACAATTTAAACAAAAATAAATTTGTAGATTTATTCATGACATGCAATCTCAAGTTTTTTTTAAAAAACTTAAATTTCAATTTTAAAAAATATACTATTGATTCAAATATTTTAATATTTTGATTATAAGTCCTAAAACCCATTATAAAATTACATCATTTTTTTTAATGTAAAATTTTAAGTTAAAAATACATTTTTTAAAAGATTAAAAAATCCTTTGTTGATATTGATGGCCCTTTTTATGTTTGCAAAATGGTGGAAATTCACCACCAAAAAAACCTTTGGTTACATCATTGATATTTTTTTTTAAAATTCAAAACGATTGGATAATGTTTATGGTGATTTCAAAGATTTATTTGAAATGTTTTCAAATAAATTTGATGTTGGAATTATTATAATAATTATTATTTTTTACTTATTATGAATAACATTTTTTTTTCAAATTTTTTATCACAATTTTTTGGCAATGTTTTTGTTGTTTACAATTTTCCTTGAATTTGCACTATTTTTTACCCAACAAGAATTGCCAAATTAAAAAAACTTGAAACCAAAAAACATGTTGGTTGGGAGGAGGAGAAGGTTCATCCAACTATTTAAACCCAAATTTTCATGAAATTAAAACGTGTTTCCTTTTGCAAAGGAAACAAATGTAAAATGTCTTCTTACATCATTAAAAAAATGTTGTGTTTTTTTTTCAAAATTATGTTATTAATCATTGGTATTAATGTACAATTAATCTTGTTAAAAAAATACGATTTTATTAATTAAATGGCTATATTTACTACTTAATTAATGTTTTTTTTATGACCAATTTTTATCAATTTAAAGGGGCAAACACATTAAAGAAAAATATATTTGAAATAAAAGTTTCTAGGCCAAATTTAAAGTATATATTTTTTAATTTTTATAATCAAATATCATAAATAACCATAATATTGAAAGATTTAACCAAGTTTTCAACTACACAACTTGTCCCAAACCAAATGTGAAAATCTTCTTATAATTGATTACCATCTTAACAACATCATAAAAATAAATAAATAAATTTATACATAACCATATTAAGAAAAATAAAAACTTGCAATTCCTCAAACAATGGACATGTTTTATGTAAATTAAAAAATCATAAAAGGTTAATAAATGCATTTTTGAATTCTTGTTGAATTTAGAAAATATATGTACATCATGCTTAAATGGTGGCAACAAAAATTTGTCAACAAATTGAAAAGAAAAAAAAAAAAAACTTCAATTTTTTTCGTGGCATGTCATGACAAAAATGTAATCCGTGACTCCACGATCTAGAATAATAATAATAATAATAATATGAAAATATGACATGTTATTTCACGTCATATTAACTTGGAACCTCATATATCCATGTCATAATTTTGTAACAAAAAATTATCTAGTGCAACATGTAACTATCCAAAATGACTTTAAAAGATTTTATTAAAAATGTTTTAATCAACTAATCTTTTTTTTATAAAATCATACAAGTTGCATATTAGTCAATTTTGTCCTATTTTACTAAAAATGTAATGAACTTGTGATGCAATTCAAGTTCCTTGATGGATTCAACTACGAGTCCAAAAGTGAAGACAATGGAAGGAAAAGGAATTGGGGTGCACTCCCTGGCTTGTAGCACTTCGGGGGTAGAAAGGTGTGCTAGAGCTTTGGGATGGGACTAGGAAGATTGAAAAGTAATTCAATTACTCACATGAACCTGCACAAACCAAACAAGTTGGATAATGCGTAATTGGGGCACGAACGAACCACATGCTAACACGGACTCACAAGACTCACCATGGCCCGAACTTGGGGGAAGCCACCATCTTCCCCCTTATAGTATACTTTGTGCCTGGCCACATGACCAGCACCCAAATGTCATTTTGTCCTAAGACTCTGGGGCAATTTGACTCCTGACCTTTCTTTTGGCCATAACTTGTGTTTCAAGTGTCCAAATGGGTCATGCAAGCCCATTTCAAACATCTACGTCCAAGAGCTTTTCAATGATATAAAGAACCCTTCAATCCCATGGGTTTTGACCCCTATAATTGGTCTCTGAAGATTCGGGAGTCCAAAAGGTCTCTAACTCCCAAAGTGGGAGCTCATTTGGGAGTGTGAAGGTTCATTCTCTCACACTCTCCTACACTCCTAAGAGGATGAGATGTGATTCCCATGCTTCCCTCTTGGCTTGCACCCTTGCAAGCCCTTGCCTTGGTCGTGAACCCAAAACTAGGGTTGCGACAATTTGGGTAGTGGAAAAAGACAAGATTTATTCTTGTGACCTAGGTTTCATAATCACTGGGCTATTTATAAACCCATGTCAAAATGACCATAAATTGTTGGAGATAAAAGGAAACCAAAGAAAATAATATAAGTAACATTATACTTAAATTTACAAAGCAAACACACGTTTCTTTCAATCAACAAATCTTTTTGCATTAAACTTGGAATCATGTACATCAATTGGGATTATATGTTTTCCTATCTTCAATAAGATTAAGTATGTTCTCCTTGATGTGTGCAAACATACTAAATATAGGGTTACCTTTCTTTGTTGCATTAAGAAACATTGGAAATTTTGATTTGATGACCAAGTGAGAATATGTAACAACATAACGAACATCCTTAAACATGTAAAAAGGGTTTAAGTACTTGGTCCTACCATGAGCTTATACCATATTCCACCTAAGATCATGTCACCTTTGTACCATGTATTCCCCCAACCATGATTGAAAGTTTCCATGCACCTATGTAATGGCTTGTTACACATAACAACAAAAAATACTTTTTTGTTTTTTAGTTCATTTGAAACAACTACCTAGTTATTTCCAATTTCAACTTTGGTTGCCTTTGTTTCAATGTTGTCCTTAGCATTTGAGTCATCTAAATTTGAACCAATGTCCTCTTCGCCAACCATGAACCCTCTTTGCCTACTCCATGTACCAAAAAATATTATAGGATATTTTTCCCAAATTTGTAGTTGTTTGTGAATCAATTAATTATAATCTATAAATTACAACATTTTAGTTACAGTAGAAGTAACACACATAATGTGCAATAAATTATTATGTCATCATTTAGAAAAAATAAAATAAAAAACCTTTGCATGTGTAATGTTGTGGGGTTTTAGGGTGTGTAACATCCATGGTTGCACATGAATTTGTTTTCACAAAAGCCTACGTTGTCATCCATGCATTTTGGGCAAAAGCAAGCTAATTGCATCAAGTTCAACAATGTGACATCAATATGTGAAACAGAACAAATGGAATTCACTAACCCAAACCCATGAGTGTTTTTAAAATCCCAAGCAAATCTGTGATCTACATCCTTAGGTTTGATAAGATGGAAGAATGAAATAACTTCACGATAGGCATGTGGATATGCAACATGTTCTTCTAATAAAATTTTAATGCAAAAAACAACAACAATTACAAATTAAACTTGAGTTTTGGGTGTTTGCACACTAGGGTGACCTTATATGGACATCACAATAATAGTTTTTCATGTACTCCTTAGGTACAAGAAAATAAATAAAAGAAGATCCATTGAAAAAATAAAAAAGGGACTCATTTATATAAAATTATCATAATCAACCTTTCAAAAATGGAAAAATCAAATCAAAATCATGGACTAATAAGTAATGGACTTTTGAAATTTTCCCACATTTTTTGTCACATTTGTAAAACTTGTGGATATGGAATTTTATTTTACAATGTGTTAATCTTATGTGTTTGAAACTTTGGGACATTGGATGAATTATGTTTAAGAAATTAAATATCCATTGAATGAATGGAATGTGATTTTAATTTATTATGTTATGAACTTTTTAAAATTCCAAAAACTGTAATTATTTTTAAAGTTTTGAAAAACATTTAAAACTAATTATTTAAAAAAAATCTTTTGAGATATTTTTTATATGTCTTATAACATTATGATTTGAAATTGGAAATGGAAAAAAATATATTTTTAATATCATTTAAATATTCATATTTTTAAACAATTTTCAATTACACTAGAAAAGGATTTTGAAAAGGCATTATAATCTGCTGAAATTGTGACACCCTAATGTGTTTTTGCCCTTCTAGATTCCATGTTCATATACTTTTTACAAATTTCATGTTTTAGTATAGTGTCATTTTTTTTTTTAGTAAATAGGAATATATTTTTCGGATTGGAATTCTAAGGAAGTATTTTTTGGTCTCTAACTCCAACATGAACACCCTTCCCATGGCCTAATCCAAAGTAGGACCATACCATGTGACAGCCATGGGGTAAAACAACATTTTGCATTTTTGCTTGATACTTGAACATACCAAAAACTAGGAATTAGGGTTCAAAAAATGTAACAAATAAAACCATGATATTTGATAACCCATAAAGAAAAATAAATACTTGGAGACATGATACCACACTTTATGTGATTAAATTGGGTTGTGCACCCATCGAGCCAACACAAGGTGTTCATTTGGGCAAATACCTCTAGAGGTCAAATGTGCCTAATGCAATTCAAAAATAATGTTAAACAAAAAGTGTATCATTTTCATTGTCATCAAAAATTTGTAATAATGATACTCAATCAAAAGCTTCTTTTGGGTGGATGTGGGATTGGCTAAGTATGCAGGATTCCATTGATAACAAATGTGAACCAAAATTGTTATATGAAAATAATGCAAATGCATTTCTTAGACTTCATTGTAGTTGTGGAATGAGTAATTATCTACAAAATCCACAACTAACAAAATAGATGTAGGTGGAAATGTGTCTAAACATACATCATATTGTTCCTCCTAAAATTTGGACACATAAATATGTATCACAAAAAAAATCAATTTTGGCCTCAAATAATCCAATAATTCTTTTGTTGTTGTCTGTTTATACTATAACTATAAGACTTTGTTGGGATTTCTAGCCCATGTCTTACCATGAATAACCAATTCATAACACTTCCACTACATACATAAAATAAAATGCTTGTTCATTTTAGCATGGCATGTCATGAATATATCTACACCACAATTTTGGCATTCGCCTTTTAGACAACACAAATTATGCCATACAAAATCTTCCATTAGATATAAGCTTGAAATCCACATGTTAGTGAGCTTAGATAATTGTATTTATTTAGCAATGAAATGCCTTGGAGTCTCAAAGCAACAAATATCATAGTTGCAATTACATATTATACCATGAACTTCTCTTGAGGTTGCCCACATATTGTTGAAACCATGTTGTAATTCCACCATTTCTATATGATACTTGCATGCGCATGTGTTGCACTCTTTGAGCCTTTTTACATAACAAGGTTTTAACTTTTCAAAAGCTCGAAACCCAACCTTACACTCTACATGAACTTTCACAAATTGTTTATAGAAGTTCAACTATAAAATACTGGGTTCCAAAATAAGTGCAATTTTATGGAACTTATAATACAAGTGACATATAAACCTTAGAACTTGCAGGTATACAATTAGTGGAAAAATCAATTAATTGTAAGTAATGCATTATATTAGACAAGTAAAACAAGTAGAATAAAAATTTGGACAAGTAGACAATGTGAAATGCAAATCTATTATTACAATAGTGTGGAATAATTTTGTAAAAATTAAATTACATTTCTACCATTTGGAAACCATCTTGTGGGGAAATTTTAATATTTTTTTTTTATAGTAATGAGAAGATTTTCCACAAATTTTGTTGTTGTACTATAAAGGAGAGTATTCAAACGATTTTTTTTTTTAAAGTTGAGAAGCTAGAGTATGTTAAAAAGTATTAGAGGTCTAAACAATTGACACCGTAAGGATTATAGAATGATCTATAGATTCTAAAGACGAAAAATTGTGAAACAAAATGAATCGGACGGTGACCCAAAGTTTACAACAACAATTGGACTTTGGAGGCAAATTGTCAAGTCATTGGAAAACAAACACAAGACAATCTTGAAAATGGACAAGAATATGCAGGGCTTATAGAAACCCCATATTATAATTTGATGTTAAACATATGAGTTATGAGAATAGAGGAAACCAACCGTAATAAATTTCAAGTCTAAGTTGGTGACTAGCCAAGGAAGGGATGTTTTAAGAAGTATATAACCCAGGTTTGTGTATCAATATGCATTTCTAGATTACTATAAACTAGTGGAAAATTGGGAGGTGGAGTTACAAAATGTGGCAAGAGCATTAATGGATCAACAATAAGAACAAAAACCAATAATTCTTATAGTACAAAACAAATTGAAAGGCATGGAACTGGGAAGCCAATTGGGACCACAAAGTCGACATATTCATCCATTTATTCATATCAAGAACAGAGAACCAGAAGGGTGTTCACATCCACATTTTGCACCACAGAGGATACCAATGGGTAACCACAAAATGGAACATAATCAACTTCAAATCAACACAACTTCAATAGTGTCAGAAGCAACAATTGTTGAAATTCGGAGACAACATGCTAAAGTAGGAGTTATTCAATCACTTGATGCGGGTATAACAACCATAAGAATGGAAATGGTTGTTGCACCCAACATGGATTTTGTCAAAAAAGGAGTAATAATTAGATCTACAACAAAATTGGGTAGCAGATCGAATGGAATCTTGGCAAGAAGGAATCTGAGTCAAAGTTCAACACTACCAATAGCAACTACTAGAATTGTCAAGACACTTCAAATGGTGTTTACCAATCCGATAATAACTATTCATGTGAACTAGACTACATATCAACCATCGTTGAATTCAATGGTTTCTGGAAGGTACCAAAGTGCAAATGCAACAAATCTAAAAGGAGGATATCAAGAACCATTTGTTATAACTACACAAATTCCTGATCACTGAGTTGGCCATTATGTTAGGCCAAACAAGATACCTTTTAAATATCTTGATTTAAAAAAAGATAGAATGTTTAATTCTACACTAAAAGCTAATGCAAAAACTTTTGAAGAATATATCATCAATGTGTTTTACTACATGCTAAGAGATATGACATTGGATTGGTGCCATAATTACATGTCAAAATATCCTGATTGTATTTTCTTGGAACTTACACAAGCATTTTGCAAATTTCATCAGAAAATTCATAATGATGAGCAAATATACATGGAGCTAAAGAACGTGAAGCGAGAAGAGACTGAAAGGGTGGAGGTTTACTATGAGTGGATTCAAAAGTTGGCTCATGGTTTACAAGTACCAACCACATACAATTTTTTAACTACTATGTTTGAAGCGAGCTTCTGATCATAATTTAGAATTGCAACTGCAAGGATGAAACGGTCAACACTACAACAACACAAGGAGGTGGCAAATGTTGTGTGAAGAAAACATGACTACTATAAAAGCAAGGAATGCACTTTTAGTATTACAAAATACCAAACATGTAGCACCAACAAAAACACAAAATAATATAGGGAAGATTGATAAACATTGCACAAATTATGGGATGATGAATCGCAATGTGGAGACATGCAGAAAGAAGAAAGAGCAAACCATAGTGGCAACCATAAAGGCAACACGACTAGGTCAAAAACCACAAAAGCCATCTTCATATGCATGCTACATATTGTATTTTAGAATAATGTGGTAGATTCTAGTTATTCCATGTTGTTAGGGAGACCATGGTTGAGGGATGTTAAAATGGCACATGATTGGGGGAATAACATTGTTACCATACAAAGGAATGGGATAATCAGAACAATTAGAATCACCAAACATTTGGGGGGTGAAGTAAGAAGACCATGAGTGTTATTGTGTTATGATTATCAGAATGGCATCACATATGATGAAGAAGATATCATTTTTGCTACATAACCATAATTGTTCTCCATAGGAAAAATTAATTTACCTGAAACAATTCAATATGTGAAAACCACACATGTGGAGATCATGGATACAAATGTGAAGACTAATATTTCAAAACAAGGATTTGGAGTACAAAACACAAAAAAGAAGATACATGGCAACAGATATGAACCATAAGTAGTTTTGGAAGATAAAGTGTATTTGAAAACGTATTATAAACATCAACCAAGAAGTGTGGTAGTGGATGAAATTCCAACAAAAAATCAAAACATAAGAATTATAGGTAGCTAAATTGACATTAACTGAAGATCAACAATTGATGAAGTTCAATTTGGGGACTAATGTAGAACCACAAATGGTGAAGATTAATGCATAGCTAGAAACAAGAAAGGTGCTGGAAGTGGAGCAATTGTTGAAGGAATTCAAAGATGTTTTTGCATGGACATACAAAGATTGGAAAGGGATTCCACTAAAGTGGGCATAACAAATAATTGAGATGGACACTACTATACCACCAGCACATTAAACTAGGTACAGATTAAATCTAAACTATGTTACAAAAGTCAAATAATATATAAATAAGTTATTAACAACAATATTCATTCAATATGTAAATGAAACTACATGGTTGTCACCTATAATAGTAATACCCAAGAAAAATGGCAAACTATAAATCTATAGAAATTTCAGAAAAGTAAATGCAGCCATAAAGAAGGATCCATACCCATTACCTTTCACAGATGAAGTGTTGAACATAGTAACAAGGTATGAAGCATATTTTTTCTTAGATGGATATTCAAGATATCATCAAATCTCTATAGCTCCAAAGGATAGATATAAGATTACATATGTTATAAACTAGAGGGCTTTAATATGGAAGGTGATGTCGTTTCGAGTTTCAAATGGATCTCCAACATATTAGATAGCCATTACCAAAACATTCAAAGAGTATTTGGATAATTTTATGAAGATATTTCTTGATGACTTTATAATGTATAGTCACACGTAAAGTCATTTGTAGAAGCTCAAACCATGTTTTCAAAAGTGTAATTAATATGGCATTAGTCTAAATCTAGACAAATGTGCATTTATGGTATTTTCAGGAATGATATTGGGTTTTATTGTTTCCAAAGAAAGGAAATCTCCACAATCCATTGAGCATGCCCAAAGGTCTAGCTCACCCTCTCTAACTTATCTTTTTTTTTCTTAGATACTATTTCTATTTTGGTAACTTTCAACAATGGAACTTAATGAATAGCTTGAAGTGCCATAGCTAGCCTAAGCTCCACAAAACTTATTGTTGTAGCAACAAATTTTTCGAATTGTGATGTCATTTTAAAAAACAAAACAAATTAGACCTTGGATTTGTGTTGTTGCTGACCAATAAGAAATTGTAATCCCAACCCTATTGAAGTATGAAAATTTACCTTGGTTCATCAAAGTATAGCCTATTAGAAATCTTGCCATTGTTCGACTCTTCACAAGATCTTGCCATTGTTGAAAATGATGCATTAAAATATCACCTCAAGGCAATTGTTATCCCCAAACTTGATGTTACAAAGCAAGCTAACATCTATTGTGTTGTGGGGAGAGACGAAAAACTTGCACATGTGAGAACAAAGTTGTGTTCAATTTAGGGTTCACTTGGGCTACCAAGTTGCAATGTTGCATTCCACTTAAGGTTTATTTAAGCTATTAAATGGTCCATTCATTATTAGGGTACCAAAAAGGGGTGTCTAATTGAAAAAGGACTACAAATGACAACTTTAGATTTTGTTTACTTTACATTATTATAATAGTAATCGATTTTTGTATGATAATAGATAAAATGATGTCCTCTTAAATTAGTAGAAATATTTAAAAATAGTTTGGATACTATGTTAATGTCATTTAGAGTCCTGTAAATTAAAAGAATTAAGTGTCTAAAGTATATTTTCTTTTAAAGTAATCAAAAGGAAGGCATAAAATCATACAATTGATTTCAATTTTTTTGTACAACAAAAACATGCCCCTTTCTATGAAAGTACATGTTCATTGGATGAATTTCATGAAAACCAAATCATTCATAACTTTCAAAGTCTTGAAATTTTGAAGGAAAGGGCTACAAGGCAAAGGACTCATTTGAAAGACCAATTCATAGGAAAATTATGTTTAATGGGTTCAAAATGTCTAGCTTTAGATGCAAGTCACATTTGAAGGAAATAAACATGCAAAAAAACATGTTTGGTTGTCCATTGAAACTCATTTTGGGATTTTTAAAGATTTTATGCATTTTTGGCATTAAATTAAAATATTCATACACAATCATGTATGATTGTGAAAAATCACCATTAACACATGAATTATCTTATATTGGACTATTCTTTCTTTCTTTTTCACTTAAGTTTGTTTCATATAAATGTTATTTGTAAAAATTGGTTCTAAAAAGTCTTTAAGTTTTTTTATTATTATTGGTACCCCAACCATGAATGGACCCAATAGCTTATCTCTAACCCTCATATTTAATACTCCCCATTTAAATTTTCTTGTCCAAAATTAACAGTCGAAATTACTTTTTTAAAATAAATAAATCTAGCCAAAGTAAATTTCATGTACAAAATACCTTGATTTCACCCTGTTACAAGATCTTAAAATAGTACAATAGTTTTTATTTTGGGTATAGTAATATTACTTAAAGCGATGATCTCAAGGACATAATCATAAGTAGGAGGGAGGAGGATGTTAAAGGTCAAAATGACAATTAGGATTTTTGATTTTTGATTATTGAAATTTAGTCTCGAAAAACAATTACCATCACTTATTACCAAAAATTAATTAATGAGAAAATTTCCTTTCATTTTGAACATTGAATTCTTAATGATAAAATGAAAACTACTATTTAAAATTTCCAAATTGTAAATAAGATTTTCTACCAATTTAAAATAGATGTTAAATTTTTTGTTATTTTCAATGGAATCATGGTTTTGGACTTAGACTTTCATTGCTATTTAGATGTACTTTAGTCGCACTAGTTATGGAGGCATAGCAAAACTTGTTGTTTTTGGTGTATTCTATGTTAAAGCAATACAAGTTGATTCATTATTTCTTGAAATTATTTTTTCCATTGCAAAATTCTAAACATATCTTTTTTTTAAAGTTGTATTTGTTTTGAAAGCTTGAAATTTTGAAGGATTTTTTTTTTTTAATCTCCTAAAAATTCCTATTTAAGTCTGCATCAAAATTTAAGAATATAGTTGTATTAACACTTGTAGATTTGTTATTTAGTGATTATTTGTCACCACAAAGTTGTAGAAATATATTTACACTTTTTGGTCCCATTATTATTTTGTTTCCAAATCCATGATATTACTAGGTGACTTCAATAATCTCATAATGATTTAGGCTATGACACGAGAACACATATTGGGTTTTGCAACTTGCTTTTATGACAATGTATTAGTTAGAAAGGACATTTGCGATTCATGACTATTGAATTGCTAAACTCATGTCGTTTCACCAATTTAGTCACAAAGGACATATAATTGCAAAGCCCAATCGTTTAATCAACTAGGATTTTTTTAGTTTTTATAATATTAAAATTCCATGTAATCATGTACCTTGATTTGACGTGTGTAATGCATGATATGTCAACCTAGTTGTTTCACTCAATTAAAAGTTACAAAATACACTTTAATAGGTGGAGGACATGTCAAAAATCTATACTTACACATGTTCAATTATGAGTCATCACACATGAATAAGAATTAATTTAACCTAACCTAGGTAGTTTAGGTAACTAACCTAGCCAAAATTCAACCTAGCCTAACCTAACCTAACCTAACTAGCCTAGGTTACTTAACCTAGGCTAAGTGGCCTAGATTAAAAACAAACTTCGGCATCTTAGCTTAGGTAGCTTATAATATAGGCTACCGAACCTAAGTTAAATGACCTAGGTAACATAAGTTGCAAGAACAAGGACTTGAACCTCTCACCTCCATTTTGGGGTTCAAGTCTTCATCTATTGCACTACCACATTCTATTATACTAAATCTATTAAACACAAAATTATAAAGATAAAAAAAATTAACCTAAAATTAAATTAAAGCACTCTAAGTTGACATAGGTCAACTTACCTACTATCTACCAACCTAGTCTAGGTTAACCTAGGCCTCCCTAGGTTGATTTTAAATTAGTTAGGTCAACCTAGACTACCTACAAGCTTAACCTAAGTTAATTTAAGCCTCCCTATACTAAAAGTAAATTAATTTAGTTTAGTTTAATTAGGACTATTTAGGTTCTAGTCTAGACTTAGATTAAGCTACGGTAGACCTAGTTAGGTTAAACTTAAACTAAGATAGGCTAGAACTAGGTTAATATAGGGTAGATCTAGATTCTAGATTAAACTAGGCTAATCTAGGCTAGACATAGACTAAGATAGTTTAAACATGGCCAAACACAATTACTTCAAATATTTTTGGCTAAAAACAATCACCTTTAGCTAATTATGGCTAAATTAATATATAAATTAGACTAAACCCAACTATTTAAACTAAACATGGTTAAACAAACATAAATAAAATTAAACACAAATAATTTGGCTAAACATTTTAAAACACAATTGTTTTGGCTAAATAATTTTAAATAAAATATTTAAATTAAACATGGTTAAAATAACATAAATGAAATTAAAAACAATTACTTTGGTTAAACATGGTTAAATAGGGCTAAATGCCTTTAAACACAATTATTTAGTCTAAATGGGTATAAGTAATTTAGGGTCAACCAAAAGCAACAATCAAAGTCCTTTTTGAAAGTCCTTCTCCTTTGTATTTCAATTGTATTTTAAGCCCATAAATTGGTTCAACCTTCAAATGATGTTAAAGTTAAAATATTTTTTCATATTTAAAAGTGGGCCACCATTTAAAACTATTTCTTACGCACTTTCATTAAAGGTTGGTATTAAAATAATAATAATAGTAATAATTGAAAAAATGTTGCCATTTATAAAATTAAAAAAATTGGATATGATTTGATATTTTTTCAAATATGATTTTCCAACCTTAAATGTTATAAACCTTCAAAGTGTTATATGCTAAAGTTTCAAAAACATTGGATAAACACATTATGAAATAAAAGTCCATATTCAATTTTAAGGGGACTAGCATAGTCCATATAAAGTCATTATAGGATGGACCTTTCATTACTTTGTTGTGATTTTATCATTGTTGAAATGTTTCATGTGTTACCTTCACATAAATGAATCCCTTTTTGTGACATATAATTAAAAGTAGAAAATGTATGCAATAATGATGAAAACCCTACCTTAGTGATAGTCCATTTCAAGCAATGTAGTTTGTAACTACCCAAACATGGTTGAACATTATTAATGTATAACCAAATTAATATAATTTATATTTAAAATAGTAATTTAGTTTGATGTAAACATGGTTAAACTAACATAAATGAAATTAAACATAAATTTTATGCTAAACATTGTTAATCAATGATGAATTAAACTAAATATGAATATTTAGGTTATATTTGGCTAAATTTGGAGACATTAAGATAAAGTTTGATGTTGAAACAATAAATGGCTAAATTTGGCTAAATTGTGATAAATTTATAAATTAAATTAGGTTATTTAATCTAAACTTGGTTAATAAAATGATTGGTCGTATGCAATTGTAGTTATTTTTTTAGTCATTTTTGTTAGTTGCATAAGGTTGATTACTAATTGTTAAAAACCAATCATTTTTTAGTCATTTAAAAAATTGTGTTGGACATTATAATTACACATGACAAGTCATAAAAGACATGTTTTGGCATTATAAACATTTTTGACCAATCAATAAATTAAATTTGATTGAAATTAATCCTATGAAAAATTAGGTTGATTACTAGTTGTTAAATACATTATTAATAATTTCCTTAACCATGTTAGACATTATAGTTGCATATGACAAGTTGTAAAATACATGTTTTGGCATTATGAACACTTTTGACCAATCAATAAATGCAATTTTATTGAAATTAGTGTTATGAGTCATGAGGTTGACACCTGGCACGCCACATCATCATCATTAGAAATTGAATCGTTATTAGTTATTATAAATAACAAAAGTAAATGGTATTTTTGAATTCCTAATTTTAAATCATTCAAATATATTAATATAAAATATAAAATAATAATATATTTACCCAAAAATTGAACAAGTTTTCATATTGATTATAGTCTCAAAACCATGATGCCACATGGCATCTTGATGTCTGTTGCAACTACAGAATATTTTTTGTGACCAAGTAGTAATAGTAGTTCATACATAGTAAGAAAAATAATAGTTATTTTTTAAAACTAGTCACAAAACCTAAGATGTGTTGTTGTATGAACTACACCCAACTTTTGTACTAGTGTTATTGTTCATTTTTCTTGCATGAATTTCCCAAATGCAGAATACAATACTAATCCAAAAATCTCATTCAAAAATAAAATGATAAATATGTAAACAAATTTTCCTTTCATTGTAGCCTTTTGATACCAACCTAGAAGGTTACACTAGAACATGCATGTGCTAAGTTCTACCTTCCGCTTAAGAAAGAATGATTTTCTTAGAGTTCTTAAAATACCTCATTGAACTCACATTAAGTAACATTTTCCCATAGCACAATTTCAAAAGTGAGTGTCTTTTTCCTACCGTTAGTTTGATTTGAAATTCATTAATAAATGAAGACATGGTAAGATGTTGGGTGTATGGCATAAACATGTTAACGTATTTAGCCCAAAAAAATTCTTTCAAATGCAAAAAAACAAAATTGTAAACTTTGGAAGTTAAAAAGTAGGACACATTATTTGAAAATTAGTGTTTAATGCATATGTAATCTAACATGATTTTTAAAAAAAAACTTACGACGTTGTGTTTATTTTCTTATCAACCTATTTTCATTCATTTTTTTTGATTTGGTGTTATTATCTCATTTTGTATAAAGTAAATGTAAAGTATAATTGTGACCTTTCATTTTTTAAACTCCTTTTTATGGTTCATTCAAAGAATGTTTTAAACATGTTTTACCATATTACAAACACAAAATGCATTTGTAATTCATATTGGAAAATAGGTTTTTAGTGATGTAGACCCACGTAAGGAAAAACTACCTTTGAAAAGGTTCTTCTTGTCATAATTGAAATAGTCAAGTTTTAAAAAATGTGTATCAACATGCATGATGGTTCAAACATTTCACACATCATTTGTATAGTTTGATTTGGAAAAAAATTGGATATAAAATCTTAATAAATAAAAAAATAGCTTGAATAATAATATAGATTAGGGACGACCATATATGATTTATTTAATATGGCAAGTACATCCCAAAATTTATAACATTGGTAAAAGGCCTAAATTTCAAAAATAAATTTCCCACCTACTTTAATTTTGAACAAAGATCACCAAGTGACCGACTTTAGCATGGTTGTGCTTTCCAACAAGTTTCAAAAACTAGACTTATGGTGACATGGTAACCTATTTTAACTTCTCATTATGTTTCAACCCTTTGAATCCAACATGGATGTCATAGATATTGAAATTTAGAAATCAATAATGTTTTTCAAAAATTGTTGTGCAATGACTTGACCAATGTTTTTCATTAAGCACTTGTGCTAGACAATTGGAAATAAGGTTTCTTAGACTACATCATCATCAAACTTGTTTGTTAAAAGTGACAACTTTTTTTTCTTCCTTTTGTTTTGCAAGGGTGGAGCTATAGGGGACATTATTATGGACAATGGTTGAATGCACCTTTGCTTGCCTTGTGCCTTTGCCTTCTACTTCAAAACATTCTAACCCTTTGTAAGGATCATGCCTTCAACTATGCTTTTTAATGGCAAACCTACAACTTTAGCTTCAATCACTTCCTATGCATTACCATGGCCATGTTGTAGCCTTTGTGCCAATGCTCATATATCTTCTTTAAAAAAAAAAATCTTGCATGTATAATACATGCAAAAGAACTCTTTGCTACCCTTTCAATTGTTGTTGTGACATTCTTTGACTAACTACAACCACTCCTCATGAATATAGGATTATATGTGTGTGGTTTTGTTTATTTTCATGTTCTTCATTATAACTTTTAATTGCATGTCTAGCTTTGTGCCTTCCATGACAATCTTCTTTCTCCTCTTGTGATTGAAATTTGGATTTGTATCCTCTTCCATGAATTTCTACAAGCCAAAAATGATGTAAGGCTAGATCACACATACCTTTCACACTTGCCACTAACAAGCAAAAGCACTCAAATTTGAGAATCATCTAGATTGCCTTGTGTTCAAGTGCAGGCAAAAGAATCCTCAAGACATGAAACGTACATGCCAAACTCAAGCATTGCCCTTAAACCCTAGTTAAAACTTGAAAGTGTATGGGTTTTCTTGTTTATCCTCTTTGGATACTAAACACACATTTGATATCTCGTTGAACCCTCGACATTTGATTTCAAAACATACCTTTAAGGGCATCAATATAAGTACCCATTCATTAATGATGGTCGACGTTCTATTCAACAAATTGATGTTCCCATCATAACTTCGCATAGATGGTCAAAAGCAAGATGGGGAGATGGTTTGGTTGTGGATGTGGAATGTGGGGGATGTGAGACTGCGGGGCTGTGGGCCATGGCAGCATGGGGATATGGGGGTGGGGGGGTTTGAAAATGGTCCTTGAAACATGCACATGTTTGGGGGAAGCCTGCTTGTGCCTTTGAAACCTACACAATCAACCGAAGGAACATGCAACATTTACAACATGTTGAAATAATGTTGAGGACTACATTACTATCAGATTCTTGCAAGTGTGACCCCCATATGATAGTTTTAAATCAGAGAAAACTTAAACTGCAGCAAAACACAAAAATAAATGTTTGAGAGATTGAACCTTGTGGAGGGGGACAATGAACAACCCCTTTTACTCAGAAACTCTCATGAAATAAATGGGAGGACTAAAGCTCCATCTGACGACACTTTCATACACACCCAACTACCAATGTAGTCTGCAAGCTAGCATTTCTAGAAGATATGATGTTTACACAATGCATTTCAAGTGGCAAGACTCTCTTCCACACCGACCAGGGTAAACACCGACCAGGGTAAACAGAACCTACACTGGTACCTTCATCTTCTTGAGTGGGCAACATTTAACCCAGGAAATATTAAAATGTGGACCCAAAAACTCTGATTTACTCTAAGAACAAGGTATTTAAAACGTCTAGAAGCAGCCTAGAAGATTCTGGATTTCATCATGTAGATGGCACCCATGAAGGTACTGGGCCCACTTATTAGGCAGCGTATTTCTTTAGACACCATTTCACACAGGAGCCACAGTGCAAAGGGTACAAATGATTTTATTGGGGAAAAAAGTGCCAAAAGCAGCATAGTTTGAGGGGGAAAATCTGACAATATGTTCCCGCAGGTCCCCAAAACATAGCAGGATTCTAAATATTTTCTACTTTCCTGCCTGACCTCTAGCCGAAATTTGACTCATTCCACTTGTGGATGATCACCAGTCCAGCTACCTCACCAAATTGCCACCAAAAAAAACAAAAAAAACCTAATTATAGGCAACTTTATATGTCAAATCTGTACAATAAAGTTATCCGTATAGTAACCCTCACTTTCACCCCCTATCCCCTCTGTGAGTGGTATCCGCAAAGTAAGGAAACTAGTGGAAACTAGTGGAGGTGTCAGTGGTATCCGCAAAGTAAGGAAAACTAGTGGAGGTGTCAGTGGTATCTGCAAAGTAAGGAAATTAGTGGAGGTGCTCAGGAAAAAGGAAAGAGGGGAACCAAATTGGTGGGAAAACTAGTTTGGGTCGCAGTTATTTTGTTTTATAAAATTTCATTCCCAGTTGTACATTTGATGGCCTATTATGCTGAAACTGGCCATTCTCGCCCCCTAATTGCCTGACTTTACGGATAACTGAAATATATACAACATGCAACATCGTTTACCTCACACATGTCATGAGTCAAAGCCTCCTGCTGCTGTATGAACTCTGCTTTTTCTTTGTTTCCAGGACCTGGATGACCTATTTTATAACAGGGTATTAGTCCAGGTTGAAAATGGTGACAAACTGTTTTGGAAATAGAAATTTCATGCAGCCAATGAGAAGGCTAAACGGGTCTTAGCTTTTTTCTTTTGGAATTTAGGGGAGGGGAGGGGTTGGGTGTGTTCCCAACAGGTTCCAAAAATGTTCCTCAAGTTCTCAATGTGTTCCCTACGACATTCCCAGTAGCAACTCATTTGTTTCTCCCATATTCTTTGGCCATGGTTCACCTTCCATTATAAAAGTTGTAAAGGAAAAAGGGGGGAGGTGGGCACGGGAGTGCGAGGGAAGCGTGACAAAGCATGTTTCTATTTTGAGGAGGGAAGCATATTTAGACTTCTATGTTGGACACGTTCCAAAAGTATTGATGATGGGCCAATCAAATGGCTCCTTATGAAAAGAAAAAGAAAAAGAAAAAAACTAACTCTTACCGCACCCATTACTAATTAAATAGAAAGCATGAATAGGCACCCTCAGCTTACCTAAATGAGAGATCCACACACTTGAAGACAAAATCTGATTTTTGTGAATGTCCTTTTTGATGCAGCATTTAGAAAGTCTGGTCACACTCGCATCGATTTGCCACTGACCGGCTCCAACCCCAATGCGATGCTTTGCCATTATGTGGGAATCTTTAATAACATGGGCCATGTCACCTGCAGTAGTAGTAACTACTCTACTCTCTTTACAGCTGTAAAGGTCCTTCAGACTTCCCTTTGTAAAGATGAAATAATTAATTAATTTCTTCCCAGAATCCGTAAATTTCATACCTATGATTTTTTATAACCCATATTACACAGAGTGTCCCTAAAGTTTAAACCCTAAACCCTATAAACTTTGTCGGACTTCCCTTTGTAAAGATGAATTATTTATTAATTGCTTCCCAGAATCCGTAAATTTCATAACTATGAATTTTTATAACCCATATCACACAGAGTGTCCCTAAAGTTTAAACCCTAAACCCTATAAACTATATAGGCTTTAGGGTATAAACTTTATTTTCATTGGAGGGATGATGACTAGGACCATGTACCTCGCATCATCATTCTCCCCCCCACTCGTTGTGCCTCCTCCATTCCTGCCATATTCGTGCTCCTCCTTGCACCATCATCTGTATTGTTCGCTGCTCCTTGCCCCATCATCTGGATGGTTGGCTGGACCGAGGTACTAGTGTACTATATGTCTCCTTAACCTTTAGTGGAAAATTAAATAGTCATCAGTTAATGATTTTCTAACACTAGGCTGTGTGAGCCCACTAGCCCTTACACTGGTGCCATGGTTCAAACTTCAAACCCCAATTTATTGGCCTTGCCTACAAAACCTCAAGGTGAGGATTTTGTGTTTAGATTCATTATACAGTATAGTAGCTTAAGGGATTTTGGCTCCTGGGTAATAATAATAGGTCTATTTTTATATGAGGATTTCTGAAAGATGATATTTTGGCTTGTGTTGAAACTTGAGATTAGTTATAGAGTTATAATATCTTGAAGGATTTTGTTTTCTGTTAGAGGATTTTTTGAAGATTATATTTTTTTGCATGGTGAAACATTTGAGTTATCTTAATTTTTGTTTTGCCTTAAGATTTAAGGTAAATGGCAAGGCCCTTTACAGTGTGACACACCCCTTTCTTTTGGGTTGCTTCTGACCAATATAATAATATCCTTCATTAGGTTGGATCAGGGTCTCTGAGTCCAAATTTCACATTTCCTTGGTTAATTTTAGCCAATAAGAGAGGCTTCACTCAAGAAGGTGAAAGTACTTGTGTAGGTCGGTGGCTAGTTCACCTTGGCTAGGGTTTAGGCATTCAGCACCTACACTCGTAACCTAAGCACCCCAACCTGCAGGTTTGGTTAATTTTGAGGAATGGACCTGGACACCACTTTGAATGATCCATATTGTGCAAATCATGGTCTCACTCTCTCTTGAGTCTGGAGGTTTGTGGTTTCAAGTTTCAACATGATTAAATGCAGCTTGAGGGCAACTTAGGGCAAGCATGCCCATCACCAAACACAACCTTACAATTAAACGTCTTAATAG
>Ga0209208_10002202_pt1 | contig 27849 bp, 13 predicted proteins | sample S1TSphfallax_3_FD_187694 | JGI IMG/M metagenome (GOLD analysis project Ga0209208, IMG submission 187694) | Host-associated microbial communities from peat moss isolated from Minnesota, USA - S1T2_Fd - Sphagnum fallax MG (SPAdes) (version 2) | ecosystem: Host-associated > Plants > Peat moss >...
TCGGCCATTTGGACATCTGTCGCCCAAGTTATGGGCAAAAGAAGGGCCGGGAGTCAAACTGGCAGTTTGACTCCCGACCACTAAAAGTCGGGAATCGATGCTTTCCCGACCTCCGAATGGAGAGTGCAATACGTCGTTGGAAAGATCTCGCCAAGGGCTACAACTTTGGTTCAGACCTCGTCGCGATCCGATCTCGCAGTCGGGAGTTATGAGCTCCCAAAGTCCCGGGACTCCGCCCGGGACAGTTTCGGGACAGTTTCGGGACTCCAACTTGGGAGTCCCGGGAAAAAGAGCCATTTGGATGTAGCCTGCGCGGAGTGTCGCAGAGTATATTATATGGGGGATGGTGGTGGCATCCCCCGAGTCCGGGCCGTGGTGAGTCTTGTGGTCTGAAGTGCCCGTGGCTTGTCCCAACACCAAAGGGTGTCCCGCACCCCGGAATGTGAACTAACCACGTGGGTGGTTTGTTTTGATGCAGATTCGTGCTTGATCTACTAAGTTCTCTTCCTAGTCTAATCCCTGGGCTCCCAACTCGACCCTCTACCCCTTTCTAGAGTTGGAAGCCGGGAGCGCCTTCCGAGTCCCTACTTTCCGCAACTACCTTTTTGGTGAACCCTCAAGTGGGTTCACCCCGGGACTTGGGAGTGCGTCATCCGCCATGACTAGTTCTCACCTGCATCAACAAAAAACCAAGAAGGTAACAGAAACAATGTGATATTTGCATTTAGAAGGGGTCGAGGCTTTTTATTTTACAAATTAGGGTAGGCGAAGGTGTGGGAGTGACAGCGGAACCTCATGAAAACTCGAACATCCTAGGTCTAATGGATTCATCAAACCCTAATTTCGACGGTGGATCTAGAAGTATGTGGGGGTTTTTTGTGATGCAAAATTTAATTCCAATTTACTATGTACTACATAGTTAATTAGTGCATGGTAAAATAAATAGGTAGGGAATATCAAAGAGTAAATGGTACACGGGGATGTTAGTTCAACCATTGAATTAGTCAAGTAAGAATTCAAAGACAATTACTTGTTACTACTGATAAATTATCTTAGTAGTTAGTTACTTGAAGTAATTAGGATGAAGAAGTAGGATGTGAAGGTCAACGGACGGAAGGGATAAAGATCAATCTCAAGAGACCTCATCAAGATATTCAAAATAAAGGGAAGGATGAATCCTCCAATCCCATTAGTCATGAGGATTGTCATCATAGTTGATTGGAGGATGGAATATTTCTGGTGTTTCATTGGGGCCAAGGATTCTCATCCTAAACTCAATTGGATGGCAATTTATTCTCAATTCTCATTGGCTCTAGAAGGATGAAGAGGCCATTGATTGGAGCAAGGGATTTCGAAGCTTTCATTGGACAAAAGGAACAAGTTCAAGGAAGGTCATGGAGGCGTACCAAGGGAGAGGTTTTTTTTGGTGTGTGTATGGGGAGAAGAAAGAAAGAGGAGGAGGAAGTGTGAGGAAGGAGTGAGTTCTTATGTGTGGAAAGGTGTTCATGGGAAAGGTGTGTGCAAGAATCAAGCATGGAAGGAAGTTGTGTGTAGCAAGTGCTTATAACAAAGCCTCTGGATTTTTTGTTCAATTAGTTGTTCCTCTCAAATCCGTTGTTGGATTTGTTTCAAATTTAAATCAGTTTTAGTTTGAAAGGTGTAAAAGCTTCTTCTCAAATTTCAGCATCATCGGGTTTGCTGTAAGGGAGCTACACTGGTTGGAAGTAGAGGGTGTTGTAGTGGAGTTCATGGAAGGATTTCCATGACAAAGCCTTTGGATTTTTTGTTCAATTAGTTGTTCCTCCCAAATCCACCGTTGGATTTGTCTCAAATATAAATTGGTTTTAGTTTGAAAGGTGTAGAAGCTTCTCCCCAAATTTTAGCATCATCGGGTTTGTTGTAAGGGAGCTACACTTGTTGGAAGTAGAGGGGGTCGAATTAGTTGTTTTTTCCTCAATCTAGGCAAATGGTTTCTAGTTCCGAGGCTTAACTCTTGATAAAAAAAATAAAATAAAAACTTATGAGATGTTGTAACATGGCTTCTTTATTATTAGCTTTCCAAAAATTCAATGCATGTTAGATTAGGAGGTTGTATGTAAATGTCATGACAAATGAAACGGAAAGGTTCTAACCATCAAGCGCGACATTGAATTGAACATCAACATACGGCTCCTTCATATTCCATCATAGTGAGTTACGATTCTTTCACCCTATCTTTGTATTTTCAAATTGGACACAACGCATTAGATCTTTAGTGAATTTCATTACTTACCTTGAACCACCTTACTTGTTAAACTACAACTACATAATAGTTCCACTTCCAACTGGGTTTTTTGTGAGTGCATATCTTAATGGTGAAGGTGTGCAATAATTCCTCACATTTGGGGTCACCATTTTGTCACCTAATATGTTGAAAAATAGTTGTAGGATTTCACATTGCATGTTCCATTCATAAGGGCACCTTGGTAACACGGTAACACAATTAATGTTAAGACATGGCACCTTTCAAGCTTTCTAATAGCTCAAGGTCATAGCCTATTCATGTCACTAACAAATCTTAGTGGCATATGAAGTTATCTGAACCACAATATCTTTGTATTAACTGGTAAATTTGATAACATAGCGGTACTTTGGAGCGTTGTACTTATTCTCGTTTCTAGTGGTTAGATGTTTTATAACTTGATAATCACTTTTCCTAGCTTGCTTATGCACGTACTTAAATTGAAACCTTTTCAAGTAGGCCTTAGTCATATTGGTCATATTTTCTAGTTGGTGTGGCACTTCATGCTACTCATCCTCTTCCAAGCACAAAACATTATAAGAGTAAAAGGAGAAAGTCACCAAAAAATACATGCACACCAAAGACATGCAAGCATCATAGTTTCATTCAATTGGTCACCATGAACCATATTATCATTGATGTAAATTCAAGCAAGACAATAATTTCACTATGCACAAGCTAGTAAAAAACCTACTCCTTAAGCCCATGTTTTCGATAAATAGGATAAACAAATATCCCTAAACTTATATTATTCATTGTTGCATCATTTGGTGGCCCCCAACTGAAAGTTTTTATTTCATTTTCCAACTTCCAAATGGTAAAAAACTTCTTATGATCAAATAAATGATATCTATCTTAGACATTTTAAACCTCTATTTGATTTTTAAAAATCATATTTGATTATGATTATAATAAGTTGTAATTTTACCAATAAAATTTAATTTACATGTATAATATGTAATTAAATAATCATCATATATAATAATGATAAATAGATCATAACTCAAACATAGTTAGTAAAAATATAATAATTTGTATTGTCCATGTCAATAAACAGTACATAAAAACCAATAAATAAAAAAATTAGACACAAGTTGATTATCAAACAAATATTGTAATTCCAAAGATGTCACATATGTTTTAATCATCAAAATATTTTAAATGGACAAATTATTAGTTTTAGGTGCCAAAACAATTATGACCGGTTGCAAAATCAACTAGGTTTTCATCCATCCAAGGATCCATTCACAATATTGGATGAAAACTATGCATTTTTATTTTACTTTTACATCCAAACATGCACTTGTCACAAATTATAGTTGCATTATAGTACCATCTACCTACCTACCTACCATCTATCTATATTTTATTTATCTATTTTCCTACCTACTATCTACCTACATATGAAAACAATTTTTTGATTTACTTATAGTCTACATAAGCAAGTATGAACATTCAAAAACATAGGCAGGTAGGCATGTGTACTTACTTATCTACCTAGTTAGGTATATATTACACCTACTTATGAAAAAAATTGAAATTGAAATGTTATTATCCACATTGACAAAACAATTCATAGAAGTTCAAGGATACATGTTAAATCCATTTACAATCATATTTTTTAATATGTATTTAAGTGTAATTTACATAATGAAACATCAAAGTCAATTATTATGTAATTATCAAATATCTTTAAGCTAAATTATTGGTGTTCATGAATTCAAAATCAATAATAAATTAAAGATAAAAAGTCCAAAATTAACAAATGACCATTTCAAAATTCAAAATTTGGAAGAAACTTTGATCTGGGGACCAGCATATGATGCAACAATAGATATTAATATATATTTTTTGCCTCATTAAATGATCCAAAAAATAGATATTTCCAATGTTTTGATTAGAAAATTTGATCCTAACCACCAAATTTGAAAAGTCCAAAATTAATATTTTAGTCTAAAGTTAATTAAATACATGTTATTATTTAATTTTGTTATTCAAGGATACTACATTAATCCTTGTTAAATAACTCAAAGGTAGTAAAATACTTATTAGTGGTTCATATTTGAAATATTTATTTATTGTTTATAAAGTTTAATGTATAGAACTTAGGTTTAGGGTTTATGGATTTAAAATGAATTATAAGGTTGAATAAATAATTACATAATTTTCTACTATCACAATATTTCAAGTTGGATTTTTCCTAGAAATCATTGTTGTACTAATATGTCTTAATTCATAGTTTAAATGAAATTTATATCTAGATCAATTAAATCATTGTAAATCTATAAATTGTATGATATTTGTTTATTTATTTATAGTTTAAGTTGTATCCATGTATAGATGTATATGTATGTATGGATGTGTGTTTGTATGTGTTTGTATATATATGTATGTGGATGTGAATTCCCCATTTGGTATGATGTTTAGGGGATCACAATGTGTCCCATATATGAGCACAAGTATCATGCTAGTGTAATGGGAACTAATAGTATTTAGTATAAGTGTACAAAACATATTCATATGAGAAAATCATATGAATCTTGATTTTTTTATGAATGTACATAAAAGGGAATTATGATGCATAATGTGAATAAATCGCCACAACTCAATGTGTTTTGATTTTGATAAAGCCCTTATCAATTTTATGAATTTTTACAAAACCCTAATGGTTCACCATAGTCAAGCCTATTCTTCTTAATTGAAATTTTATTCTATATTTGTTGTTAAGATTATTTCTACAAATAATATAATGAAAGTTTAAGAACTTAATATTGAAGAATATTGGAGAATATTTGGAACAAATAGCAAGGGTAATGATGCACCCCCAAACTCTTCAAGAGACCCAAAGGTGGGTCCCAAAGTGAAATAACAAAAGTAAAAAAGAGTTGGGGCACATTCTTTAACTCGTAGCACTTTGGGGGTAGGATGGTGTGATGGAGCTTTGGGATGGGACTAGGACGAATTCACAAGCGAGAGTTCAAGATGAGATCAATTTGCATAACCAAGAAAAGAAGGTGGTTAATGCAAGTTCAATGAAAATGGCGCGACATACTTAATAAGGACAACCTCAAACACAAGCTTACATGCCCCACAACCTTTGGGAGGAGGCATCACTCCCTTCCCAATAGTATATTTTATGCCTCTTCACGAGGACTACATCCAAATGTCACTTTTTCCTAGGAACTCCCAAGTGGGAGTCCCAAAACTGGGACTTTTATTATTCCAAAATTTTGGACACTCATATTTTTTTCAAATCAAATATTTTTTGAGAGTACGAGGACAATATTTTATAGCCCTTGAAAGTATCTTTCCAACATTGTATAGCGCGTTCCAATCAGACCTCATTTGACCCTATTTTCAAAGGGTTTATGGTCGGTAGTCAAATTCTCAATTTGACTCCCGCCCCTTCTTTTGATCATAACTCATGCAAATTAGGTTTAAATGAACAATGTAAGGGCACTTTAAGTATTTAAGCTTCAAGACCTTTTTAATGGTATCCTAGGGGCCCAATTTGGTGCTTGTTTGCCTTTCCAACCAAGGCTCCAAACATTCACAACTCCCACTTTGGGCCTCATCCCTTGCATTCTCCCTCATTTGTGAGAGTGTGTTTCACACCAAAGCACATTCTCGGCCTCATGGGCCTTTGCACTTCACACTTTGTTGCGAACCCAATGTTAGGGTTGTGACATGTAATAAACCTTGTAATATTATAAACAAATATATCTCAAATTTTATAATTAAAAGTGTTGAGTCAAGAATTTAAAGCAATGTGTAGAATAATTGAAACTTGCATTATGTTTTCATGATAAGTGATTGGAATAAAATATTGACAAAATTTTAATTTCTCACTTAATATTAGGCAAATATAACATTGACCTTTGCCATGGTAGATTCACAATCATTCATGTGACCAAGAATCATTTATGAATAATTAATTTAGATATCAAATGAACTTATTTTATTTCTTCATGGGATCTATGTTTTGTCAAATAGTAATTTCCTTTCGAAGCCTTTTTTTTGGGGAAATGGTGTCCATATATGTTGATTAGGGTTCTCCAAACCTACTTCTTCCAAGCTTATTTACCTCACACCTTTGTCCTTGTCACCTACATGAATATGAAAAGGCAAATTAGCATGTAGTTTTCATGCCCATGTTTTATATATTAAAAAAATTTAAAAATCTACCTTTTACAAGTGTAAATACCTACCTCCTTTCCATGACATTGTCCACCTACATGGATAGGAAAAGAATAATTTTGAAATATGGGACAAATCATGATGAAAATTTACTTAAATTATATGGCAACATAAAAGAACTTTACCCTTGGGGTCAAGGGCATTACAATCATATTTGTAACAAAAAAATGTAGTCTTTTGATATTAAATGTTTAATGTAACAAAATATTTATTACAATGTTAAATTTTGAGTATTATAAGATAAACCATAATTTTCAATATCTATGATTGCAATGAATTTTGAACTCCCCAATTTTCAATATAAAAATGGATTATCATGAAAAAATAATGGATAAACTAATTGGTAAATGAAGACATTTACAAAATAATAAGCCTTATTAATGAAATTGAAATATTAAAATTTATTTTTGTATGTTGGATGCAAAAAAAATAAAATTATGAATGTTTTTTGCCATTTTTATTTTACTATTTTCACCATCAATGTCAAATAAACTATTGATGTATGGCCACACATCGTGTTTTTTAAAAAACTTTATGGTGAATTCTTTATTTCATAGAATAAAATAATAGAAACATGTTTATCTTGAAAAATTCACCACTTTGGGAACTCAAGAAATTGATAATATCTATTTGATGAGAATATTTTTTATTACAACTTCTATTGGCCTCCTAGTGAATTTAGTGTTTTTTCAAATTTGCCAACTTTCAAATGGCCAATAATTGTTAATTTTGGACTTTTCAAAAGGCTTTCAAAATTAAATTATATATACATGAAAAAACTCTAGACATTGGGTCTAAAATAATGGTAGTAGTATGCATACAAACATTGTAGCACACTCAATATTCATGCAAACATTTTAGAAACATTTTGGACTTTGATATTAGTGTAATGGTTCATACAATGCACACCAATCATGAATCAAGGTATAATGTTTTTCTTTTTCAATTTATGCCCCAGACCTATCCTGATGCCACAAAATACATTCACCCCATTGTTAAAGGCAAGATTGTATTGTGGTAATTAAGCCATATAAGCATAAATAGTAGGTAAAATTGTAATGTTTATTCTAAGACAAGCTAGATAGAACAAATGAATAATTAGTTACATGGTAAGGCATATTACCTTGTTGAGTTGGAATTTAAATATATGTCGGAGTTTTTTTCTTCTCCAAGACTAAATACTAATGTGGGAATGCAAAGACAAGAGATAGTATAACAATAGAAGATAGAAGCATGATATTTTATCTCTTGTTTTTTGTATTTTTTCCAATATTTATTGTTCTTCCCTACATATCATTATGAGAAGTAAAATTGTGGCATAATTATGACAGATTCATAATTGTGCATATACTTGCGGTATGGGAAGTATTATGGTTGAAATATTATGGATGAGGTTTGGATTTATATTATAGATTTTGCATGAATGGAAATAAACATGTACAAGAACAAAAACTATAATTCAACCAGTGGTAGAATATTAAGATTTACCAACTGTTAGCCCTATAATTAATTTGATTTAGTTTAGTTTGGCCACTAAACCTTATGGCTCTCACCCCTCAAAATTTCAAAACTTTGGACTAACATAAGTCTTAAAAGCTTCTAAAATTAGGAGTTTGAAGCAAAAAATTCAAACATCTTGAAAACCTCAAAATCAATAAGATATTACCCATGTTGCAAATTAATATAAAGTAGTTATATTTATTAAATTTATCACTTCAAAAATTTATTGGAATATTCCCAAAAAATTTTGATTTTTAAATTATTCTAAAATATATTTTTTCAATTATTTTGGAATATAATTCATGTTAAATAACTTTGGAAGATTCCTTCCAAATTATTATGCAATATTCCTTTTGAATTATTCTAAAATATTCTTTTAAAAATCATTCTAAGACATCCCTTCTAAATTAGTCCAAAATATTCCTTCTACGTTGAACTTGGAATATTCTTTCCAAATTATTCTTAGAAAACATTTAGTTTTATGAAAAAGTAACCAAAATATGGTAACACTTAAAGAAGAACCGTTGGTCGAAATTCTGTCAACAGTTGACATGACAATATTAATTTGGATTTTAAAAAAAACATTTCATGGGCACATTTTGGGAAAAAAATTTTCAAATATGGCAAAAACGTTTTTACAAGTTTCAGTAGGCTACAAAATTAGAAATGTAATGGGAGATTTTTGTCTAAACCTAGATATTAAAAATCACCACTTTAACATATTAATACAAAAATGAAAATAATGAAACCCTGCCATCATTTGCAAATTCATAATTGCAAAGGGTGGAGACGAAGAGGCGGTGATGTATGGTAATGCCCCCCTCTTAATTGCTTCCACTTTTTCCCCATCCTACGCCTCACTTGCATTCTTTTAGTTTGTTTCATAACTTTTCTCTTCATACCTTTTCTCTCATCTCCAAACCTTTTCAACTTCAATAATTTTGACGCGTTCCCAAGTTCCTTGTTGGGCCCAAGTTGGGTCCAAGTTAGTCAAACAGTGGAATTGTTTGGAACTCGGGGCACACTCCCAGTTCTCAGCACTAAAAGGGGTAGAGGGGCGTGTTGAAGCTCCTGGATGGGACTAGGAAGAGGGACAAGGTTTAGTTACTTACTCGAACTTGCATCCTTGGTGCTAGGACATTTTGGAGCACCCTTGGTGCTAGGACAAGCCACATGCAACTTTGGACTCACAAGACTCACCACAGCCCGGACTTAGGGGAAGCCACCACCTTCCCCCATATAGTATTCTCTGCATTTCTCCGCAACACCTACATCCAAATGGCTTTTTGTCTTGGGACTCCCAAGGAAGAATCTCGAAATTGTCTCGGTTTAGACTCCCGGGACTTTGCAAGTTCATAATTTTTTGCTCAGACCTCCGATTGGGATGAGGTCTAAAGCAAACTTGTAGCTCTCCTTGAGAGCTTTCGAAGGGTGTTTTGCACTCCACTTGCACACACCGGGGTCAGGTCGATTCCCTACTTTTAGTGGTCGAGAGTCAAATTACTAGTTTGATTCCCAGCCCTTCTTTTTGCCATAACTCATGCTATAGATGTCCAAATGGCTCATGTGAGGCCATTTTCAACATCTACACTTTGATAGATTTCCAATGATATAAAGAACACTTCAAGACAAGGTGTTTTGACCCCTGCAATCGAACTCTAAAGTTTCGGGAGTCCCAGAGGACTCCCAAGTCCCCATTTCGGGAGTGTGAGTGTCATCTTCACACTCTTCCAAAAGTGGGGTTGCGACAAATTCCAATTAGGCTTTTGTGTTATCACTTTTCAAATCTCATCTCATTTTTTCTTTTCATTTTCTAACCACATTCAACTTTTCTAGTTACTTATTATTCTTTTTCTTCTTCTTGTGAAGAAAGAAAATAGGTACATAAGCCAAACTAGGAAAGGGAGTGCTAAAGGAAGCAATGAAACATGGTGAAACACTTAACGAAAAGAAATTCTTATAGTTGCAGAGTTGGTGTGAAGAAACCATCTTACACATTTGAATTTTCTTCACCCTCTTGTAACTTGCAACTTCCTAGGTTTATGAACTTGTAATTTCTTTTACAAAGTTCTCATTGTGGTTGAATTTCCTTCCTACATAGTTATCTTGCAACGTGTTATTTGATTTGTGTAGAGTTCTCTTGCAAGTTGCAATATATTTGCTGGAGAACTCTCATTAGGTTTTGCACAATTTAGAAATTCGATTTCAATGTCTTTCCTAGAAATGTAGAAAATCCATAGAATTTGACACTTCTAACATATTGCAATTAAATTTTCATTTCTACCATTATTTCAGTGGCCTTGCTTTTCATTTTCGGATCATTGCATGTGCTTATATCATTCTGAAAGAACCCATAGAAACGAGGCGAAATATTTTTGACCTAATACCAATTGAAGTTCGACTTTATCGATTTGCTTATGGATAAAGGTTTAGTGGCTTAGGGTTTGATCTTATAGTGAGTATTCTAATTAAGATAGTTGAAACTATTAGGAACCTTAAGTCCTTGAAGCGTAAATCGTATGACAGTTAATCACTTGACCTTCTTAAAATTTTCAACATCTTTTTAATCTATATCCTTGAGGAAATAACATTCAACTAGCATTGTGCTAAAGATCTCTATTGTTGTTTATATAACTATTGCATAATAGTTGAGTCGAGACCGGATGCCCTTCTTCACTTCAAACAAAATGCGAATATTTTCATTCAATAGAAATTTTTGCACAATGTAAAAGTAAAATCTCATGCAGATATCAATTGGACATAAACTTCATGACTAGAACATTGAACTGGACTTGAGGTTTATGCATTTTGGTCTAGGTTTTTGGAGTTCATTATAAGTTGATGAAGAAACGATTAAGTGAATGCATTACATATAACAATTTTTAAGGTCGATGGAATAGTGTTTTTCCTTAAGCACAAGTAATTTCTAGGGATATTCATGCAAACTAAGATGAAATGATATGGTGGTCGCCAAATCTCTATTTCCATCCTTCACACAAGTGAAAATTTGGTGGCCACCAAATTGCTAGCAACACAACTCGCATTCATAACAACCTAGTGGCCACCAAATCGCCAATAACCCAAGTCCTCATGTTGGTAATGATCTGGTGGCCACTACATTGTTAGCAACATAAGTCCTTATGTTGTTAATGATTTGGTGGCCACCAGATTGTTAAGAATGCAAGTATTTGTGTCATTAACAATTCAATGGCCACTAGATCACCAACAAAATAGGGTTTTGCGTCGGTATTGATTTGGTGGCGACCAAATCGTTGAAAGGTCAGTATCCAAAAACCTAACTATCTAGTGGCCACTAAATCGGTTTAAGATTAATATTTGAAGACCTAACAATTTGGTGGCCACCAAATCGTTAAAAGGCCAGTATTAGAAGACCTAACCATTTGGTTACCACCAAGTAGGTATAATCACTATTGAAAAACTAGGTAACAATTTGATCATTACCAAATCAGTTTAGGGTTAGTATTTGAAAACCTAATGATCTTGTGACAACCAAATCGTTAACAATGAAAACCAATGTGATGGTAACAATTTGGTGGTCACCAGATCATTACAAACCCTAGTCCTTGGGGATGCACAAGATTTGGTGGCCACCAGATCATTGAAAGGTCAGTATCCAAAAACTTATTATCTAGTGGCCACCAAGTAGGTACCATCATTCCTCCAAGACCACATAATGATTTAGTGGTTGCCAAATTGTTGTAAGGTTAGAATTTAAAGGCCTAACAATCATTTGGTCATGAAATTGTTACCAACGTTAGTCTTAAGGGGAACTAACAATCTAGAAGCCACCAAATCATAACGTTTTTGAGGATTAACCTTTACAACGATTTGGTTGCCACCAAGTCGTTACATCCCTAAAGATTTGCCCCTATAACAATCTGGTGGCCACCAGATCATTACATCCCAAAGGATTAGCATTGGTAATAATATGGTAGCCACTAAATCATTAACACTAGTTTTCATGGAAAAAATGATATGGTGGCAACTATATCATTTCTCCTTTACAGAGGACTAGTAGAAAATGCATGGGGCTAGGAAATATTATTATCTGGTGGCTACCAGATCAACTATTTTATATTTTTGTTGCTAAAATAGTTTGCTTGTCCATGTTGCAATGATCCTTGTACTCAACTTTTCACCAAAATCATACGGGAGAAATTAGGGTACAACAACCAATACAAGAAGGCGAATGTTAGTATTTGGTTGTTAGACAAGGAGGTAAACAAATTGGGTATTGAGCTGATGATGGAAATGCCACATATTGAGTGGTGCTTCCTTGAAGCGTACAAGGATGATGTACATAAGGTTGTGGTTTTCTTATCAATGCCGTTCTTTTTGTTGCAAGTTAGGATCGTGTGCCCAATTTCCAAAATGGACGACAACCCGCATTTGAAGAGTTGTGAGAGAGGAAAGTTCAAGGTTGCAAAGTTCCCGAATAAGATAGCAAAGCTAATACACTAGATGTGGGATGAGATGGTGACTGTGATAATCATAAAAAAGGAAAACAGAATGGTAACAACCTTTGAAGCAATTCAAATTGATGTTGAGGGGTCATTAGTTATTAGGGCTCCCAAAAAGCAAATAAAGGAGGCAACAATAGAGGGGAAAAGGGAAAAGACAATTGACAACCTTGTCATGAAAAAATATCCCAAGGGCCTTGATGAGATTGAATGCAAGCACGTCGATGACTTAATCAAGAGCTAATTTTCAGACTATTTTCCCCTTAGAAGTAAGCTTGTTGAAGGGGTAAAGGTTCTTGTGGATAGATTTTTGCCTCCTCTTAGGGCAATTGTGTACTGCCCATTGAGCGATACACATAAAAATGAAATCAAACATCAAGTTTTGATGTTCCATTACATTGATCAATAGTGTCCAATTTTTGTTATTTTTGTTTAATCAAATGATCCAACTAAGATTTTGGAAACGTGTCCAAGAAACTAGTTTATTGTTTCGAATTCAATCTTCTTATTATGGGTGGACAATATACCATCAAGATCGTGAAGGTAATTTCCATACTATAGTGTTTTGTTTCAATTTTCCACCCACTACTTTAATTGTTTTGTTGAATTCCTTTGAGTTAATTTGTTGATTTATTTCCTCAGGAAATATTTGCAATGAACAATGTCAACAATGACATACGAGTGTGATTCCAGGCCTTTGGTATAGTTGTCATTTGGAATGTTGACTTGTAAAGCTTTGTAAGCTCTCATCTATCCTCAATAATCCAAATACATTGAAAAATTCAGTCCCTTCATATAGGGTGAATCTTCAACATGTGTGAAAAATATGGATTGAGTTTAGTCAACCAAGCCCAAAATTTGAATAAAACAAAAACAAGACACAAGTTTACAAGGTATGGATTTTTTTATAAAAAATCCACAAGAAATCCATGTTGAATGTTTGCTACTAGAAATGATCTAATGTGTTTTATTAGTTTTGTGTAGAGTTTTGAAACTTTTTTGACAATTGTGTTTACAATTCAATCGGTGAAGGAATGTATGTTAATCATGTTGCTTTTAGACTTGCGTTATGAAAAGTGGAAGGAGATTTTGTTGATGTGGGAGTAGGGAAAGATTTTGGATGAGTACAACAAATTACCTTTAAAACCACATCCTATTGAAAAGTCGACATTCAATTGCCCTATGGGATTGAAGGAGTTTCACATGGTGAAGCTTGCGCATGGTTTGAAGGTGCACATAATTTTGTTGTGGTATTAGCCTACAACATGAAGCAACCTACACCTCTTGATGATGACGGAATTATGTTACAACATCAAGAAACAAAGGGTGATAAAAAATAAGATCATGGTATTCCATAGACATCTTCAACGAATAACACAAAATCCACAACCATACATTGAAGAGATTTGGAAAAAAATGAAATTACAACATAAATACAACAAGGTGTTGTTTGTGTTGTTGGAAAGGACGTTAAACAATGATTTCTTCAAGGGGAAGATATGTATGAATCCATTCAAAGATCCTCCTTTTGAAGAATTTAATGAGATTATCGAGGAATGGATTTCAAGGTCAATTGATGGAAACCCATAAATTGGCCCTATTTGCTTCGAATCGCATTATAGGGTCGATCCACTTTTAGAACTTGACAACCTTAAAGATCTGGATGGCTCTTCAAGGAATGTTGATTTCTAGGGCAATAAATATGGAGATATTTGTAGTCTCTTTTACTACAAATTCTTTAACCGAGGACCCAAACATTTGTTTTCAAACAAATTGGAAGAAAGTGTTCTCAAGTTTGTTGTCCATGAATGTTTCTTTCAAAACAATTGTATGTATTTACAACTAAAAGTCTTTTAACAATTTGGTTGTAACATTTTAGGAAGATGACTTCATGGACGAAATTTCTATGGAGTACGGATTTTACCAAGCTTCCAAGTAGGAAGTTCCTTCATTGAAGTCATTGAACTTGTCAATGAACTTGCCACTTTTGGTATAAATTTACCTATCTCCTTCACAAGAAGAAAAGTCTGCCTAGGAAGAATTTTTGGCATCAAGGCATCTTCCATAGATTTGTTACTTCTTTGCTGAAGATACTGAGACACACCATTCCACCATGCAAAACTGGTTGTAGAATGAATTGAATGGCGTTAGGGTTGAATTCAAGCTTATACAACCTCTAATCTTCCGGAAATGGACACTTGCGAATCCTAAATCTATGTGTATGATTCAGGTTTGTTGTCCATTATAATTCTTAACCAATATCAATGCAATGTGCATGAGAGTAAAATTCAAGTTCTTGAGCTCGTTCCAATGGACTTGCTTGATAAAACTGAAAAAATTGCAATGATTAGTCTATCGATTTTGTATAATATAAATCTAGTGCCCCTTGCAATTTGTGTTCTAACCTTAGTTGCAAATCTCAAACAACAAAGGTCAGTCATAAAAGAAGAGCTATAGGAAACAAATACATCTATTCCTGCAAGAAGGAAGAAAAACAAGAGGAAAATTGCTCATAGGGTTATTATCAGAAAGGTGAACATGAGAGCAGGTAATAGTAATTTGTCGCTCTCGAGGAATTTTCAATCTCGTGTGGCTAAATAAAAGAGAATGATAGGCAATAAGATGCCATTAAATGATATATTAGCACAACCTAACATCTATTATGTGGAACCATCACAAATGACCACTACTGCTAAGGAGGACAATATCAAGGATGTCAATGATGATGATATTGGTATGGAGATGAACATACAAATTCTTTTGGAAAAGTTGAGCCCACCTAGAACTAGATTAAATTACGATTAATAGTTCTCCTCATTAAACATTATACAATTCAATTAAATTATGAATACATTTATTTAGGATATTTCATATTTTTATTTTAATGTGTAATATGCATCTTGTGGCCCACATCTTTGTTTTCATAATGGCCAATAGATAGGTGTGCTTGGTGGTCACCAGATACAATGATCCAATGGCCACTAGATTGATTAACTAGTGGCCACTAAATATAATGATCTAATGGCCACCAAATAGGTTGATTAGTTGTCAACAAATGGGACGATTTGGTGGCCACCAAATTGACCAATTAGTAACATGTAGATACTACGATCTATTGGCCACTAGATTGTCCTATTTGGTGGCTTCCTAACATTGTGATCTAGTGGCCGTTAGATTGTCCTATCTACTAGCCACAAGATTGGCATGATGTTGAAGAATTGAAAAATTCAGTCATGTGGGATAAAAATCAAGTGCTTTTGTTGTGCCTACATATATTTATTTCAAGTTTTATGTTTTCCAATATTTAGCTTTTTACTACATCCTTGTTTGTTTCTCAAACTTCTTTGTGGTTCTCAATTTGTTTATTTTTCATTTTTCTTGTTTGGTTTATTTCTGACCCTTTTCTACTTTCTATTTACAAGTGTATGAATCTTTGTCCAATAACTTTAATGAATACACATATGAAGACTCATATGATCAAGACAAGCCCGAGTTTTATTTTGGTCTTAGTGGAATTCAAAGGACAGTTATTCGATTACTTGGACAACTTGATGGGATTGAATTGCATTGGAAAAAACATGTAAAAAGGCAGGAAAGACGGAGGAGACCGATGGCATCTCTAGTCTAGGCTTCGCCCAATCAAGGCTCTCAGTCTCCAACTCCATCTCTCATATCTTTCTAACAATTGGTCTTGTCACGGCCACATTTGTGTCTTACATGATTTGATGGTGTTGAAAAGTTTTGCATGGGAGTGCCAACAAAAACAAGGGGAAAGAGCTCATTTTCGGAGGTTTCAAATCTCCTCTTCTTGTGGATGCAAAGGACATGAAGGTGAATCCTTTGCATGTGATTTTCAATTTGAACGGGGTCCTTGTTGGGAAGGAGTATTTAGAGTTAATCACCTCCTACCTTCACCATTTAACTTGGCTCAAGGTCCTACTTTACTAAGCAAGAGCCTTGTATCTAGGCCAGCTCTAGAGGAATTCCTCCTTAGGTGTTTAAAGTAGTTTACCATCTATATATGGATGTTTGCTCTACTTGCCAAGATGCATGCCTACTTGAGAAAAATAACAAAATAGATGGGTATTGAGATTGACCCAAAAAAGATTATGGGTCAAGATTTGTGCAAGATTACCAAACATTTTTTGTAGTTTCCCATCAAGCTAGGCCATTATCATGTTAATCGTCTCATTCATGATAAATTCATTTATCATAAAAAAAAAATTGATTTTTCCCCTAGGTATCTTGATATTCACCTTGGGAATATATTGTTGGTAGACAATATGCCTTATAGAACCTACCTAAATCTACCCTTTAATGCTATCTTTGTTAAGTCCTATGAATATGCGCCAAAAAAGGATAATTATCTAATGAAAATTCTTTTCCAATAATTAGAGTTCCTTCATTACTCTGGGCTTGGTGTTCCCACCTTTGTGGAGCTCTATCCTTTTGACACCATCAAAAGTATTAAGGAAGATGATGTCAAAGTCTAGACGTTGTTTGAAAAATGCACCATGGCTTATTCTGCTGGTTTTGGTAGAAATTGTTTGACATCCATAATAAGTAGTCCAAATGTTTTCTTTTGTTCCTTTCTTCCAATGTTGTTTTTGATTTTCTAATATCATTGATTTTTATGGTTAGTTTGCGTTCGGACTATTACAACTATTATTTGTCTATTTTTTTTAGATTATTAGTGCACCCTTTCCTGAGGGGGTAGAAAATAGGAGGAAGGTATGGAGTCACCAAATTCACACATGGTTATTGAAGCCAGCTTGATGAGATTCCTTGAACTTTGGGTTTCAATTCTCAAATGTTTCAAGTAGAAGATGTGGAATCACCAAATTCACGTGCGGTTATTGTAATCAACTTGGATGAGATTCTTATGACTTCAGGTGTTGACTCTGATGTGCCTTATTTGCTTACGACGGAGGTGAGTCCATTTCATATGATCTTCAATTTGAATGGAGTTTTGATTGCAACAAATTTCGATAGGGATTCTTGTACCATCATTCTCCGTCCTAGATTGAAGGAATTCTTAGAAAAATGCCTTGCTCAATTCCAAGTCTATATTTGGTTTATAGCCCAAAAACATAGTATATATAATTACTTGGATTACATTTGGCACAAAACATAAATGTCTATACATGCTTCCAAAGTGCTTGACTAGGAGTTTTGCATGTGAAATTCGCATTTCCTACCGAATAAACTTGACAAACCAATTTTCCACAAGAACCTTGACGTTTTTTTTTTGTTTATCCCTATACTCATGTTGGGAACATGTTGCTCATAGATTATACACCATACAAAAACATGTTCAATGGTTCGTATAGTGCCATTTTTTGGACTCCTTTGACGACCATCGTGGGGAAAACTAATATTTGTTGGGGTTTATTCTCCCTTACTTAGAAAACCTTCATTCATCCGGATACAATGTTCCCACCTTTGTTGAACAAAATCCCTTTTGGTAAGATTAGATGTATTGATCAAAATAATCCAAGACTTTTTTAATTGTTATTTATAAAATGCAATCAAAATTACCAACCCAATTTTTGTAACAATGCGAAATTAAAATTGAAACAAAAAGTACTTTAACAATTATTCATCCTCAAATTTTGCTTGTTTGAATATCTAGAAACTTTCCTTTGGTAAAATTTATTAAATTTTATTTCTTGAATCTTGTTTGTACTTTTGCCTTTATTGCATCTTGATTTGGCTTAGTGGGCCTTCTGTTAAACCTTACACTCCTCTAACATCTAGTGGCCACCAAGTGTTTTCCAACATCAGCTTGGTGGCCGCCAAGTTGTGATATGTGTGTTTCAATCCATGTTCTTATCAAATTCCCTTACAAAATCATCCTTCTATCTTCTAGATATCAACTTCATTCGTGTATATTCTATGTTGGATTAGCATTTCCTTCAACAAGGATGGAGGCCTCTACTCATTTTTGAATTTCTTTTTGCTCTAATTTTTCTCCTTTTTGGCATGTGCATGTTGTTTCTCTTTCTAATGCAAGGATGCGGAGTCAAACTTTTCGACCTCAATCTAACACAACTAAAAAGCTCTTCATTTTTAATATCAATGGTGTCCTTTGTTACTTTCCAAAGTGTGCCCTTTTTCAAGGGGATCAGTGAAAGATTGGGAAAAACTTAGATGTATCTAGGTTGGAAATTCATGCTAGAGTACAGGACTCCTAGCTTGAGCATTTGAGCATTTTTACATTGCTATTTGGTCGTGTATGTTGTTAAAAGATGTCTTTGATATTCTACCTTTGTTGATGCCCAAAACTCTCTTTAATCAATTTGTGTTTGTTTCAGGATGTGAGTGTTGCACTGCAACAATGGGTCAATTTACACGCTTAGTTTATTACTATTTGAAGGACCTAGATTGAGTTCACCTTGCTTGTAGAGGTTTGGTTTATGGGGGTAGGGATCAAACATTACTCATTGATGATGAACAAGGCCCTTCAAAATCCAAAATGGAATGGACTTTTCTTTAAGCCATTCAAAGGACGTGAGTTATCCAAAACAAGGTGTAATGGTTAGACCTTGCATCTCAGTTATGGTCGGTGTTGAAGGGTTTGCCCTTGCAAAGACGGTTCATGCCCATTTTGCAATCATTATGTAGTTCTTAAGGTCGCCATTCAGTTCTCAATATCTGTCTTATTCTTGGTTCAAGTAGTTTGAAGGAAATTCGAATGGGGATTTAACAATATCGCAACTTCTTTTAGGTGACATCCTAAGTACACCCTAAACATGTCCTTGTTTTAGTTATGTTTTCTTTTTTTATAATAAATAACACAAAAATCCAATGTCTTTCATTTCATGTTCATTTTAGTTATTTGTTTTTATTTTATATTTTGTTTAATGTTTATAGCTTTTGGGGAAATTTCAATTATTCATTTTTGTTTATAGTGGATTTCGGTCTTTGTTTACAAACTGCACAAAGGCATTTGTAGTTCTAACCAATAAAAATTCATGTTGTTGACATTGGGGTCTATTTTAGAAAGGCCAAGGATGTAGTTGCATATTTGACTTTTGGTTTAAAGGTTAGACGATTCCTCAATTTGTGGTTACTTATGGAGTGGAATTTTAATTGTAGTATCTCATTTTCTGAATTCGTATATGGATGGCAAGATATTTTTTGATACTCGATCTATTTATATGAAATCAATAAATTGATAATCTTTTGTTTTTCGTGCACTTGAGGTTTACTTTTGTTGTTGGTTCTTGTGGGTGAATTCATATTTCATAATAAGCAAAGTTTTCCTTCTAAGGTTACATCTTGAATGTATATGTCTAAATACGTTTCCAGCTAGGACTATTATACACATTAGTGGCCACCAGATGATTTTATTTTTTAATAAATATCTCTTTCAATTGCTTAGTGCCTTATAAGCTTTTTTGTTCAATGGTCCACCAACAATTTATGAGATACAATATCTTTAAGTATTGTAAATTCTTTTGTTGATACTTTACACAATCCAATGGCATAAAATTTAGTAGATATTTCAAATTTGGTTTTTTGGTTTTGCTAGTGAATTGTTTACTTGATGATGTTATGCAATGTTTTAGTTTTGCACCACTCTTTGTATGGTTTTCTAATTTTTAATATTTGGTGGCTATCAAGTTCATCTACATTCATGAATGTCAATTGTTCTCATGGTGAAAAAAAATTCTTATGCAAATTTGTCGTTTCAACATTTTGTTTGGTGCCCACCAAGTTGAAAATGTTATTATATTTGTTTTTAAACTCTCCAAATTCATTGTTTTTATTTTCGAACTTTTTCAAAGCCCGGAATGAATTAAATATGTGTTATTATTTTTATTATTATAAGTAATCAATTATTATAATCAATTATTGAAATATTTTTTTGGTTATTAAATATACTAAACACTTATTATTGGAAGAAAGTAAATTGTGTAATATTTCACTTTTAAAATAAATTAAAATATTTTAAATGATTAAATGTAGAAAAGAAGATTAATTAGGATATTGTTGAAATTACACATGACTAGATGGATATTGTTTTGTGACTAATACAATTTTTTTTAAAAATGTGTGAGTTAGGGTTGAGAAAAAATATCATTTGAAAATACCTTTTCATTGAAGTTGTTTTATTGGTTTCCACCACAAACTATTTCCAAAGTATTTACAAAAATGGTTGATACATTCCATTCACTATTTCAAAACTTTATGCAATAATTTGAAAACTTGGATGAATATTGAGTGTAAAGGATACCAATGCCCACATAACAATTTCACTTGAATTTTTTTGTTATGTACAAAACTTTTGAATTTTTGATGATCCCATAAAAACACCTTGAAAGATTTTACAATATCACATTTTCTTTTGCTTCAACTTAATATCATTTGAACTAAGAATAAAAATAAGTTGAATTTGTGGACCCAATTCAATTTCAAGAAAACTTTCCTCAAAAGTGATTTATTTTTTTGTAAATCTTGCTAGTTCAACAAGCATATATTTTAAAGATCTTAGAAACAAAATGTTTTATTTCAACAATATATGACAAAGAAAATGTAATTCAAAGTTTAGATGCAAGAAGATTTCAAGTTAACATGTTTATAAGTTAGTGTTGAAGATAAATCACAACATGAAGGGGCATGATGAATTCGTTAAGGATTTGGTTTGTGATTGTGGATGTGATGGTTTCAATTCTCACCTATGAAATTTTATATTTGTAGCTTATTATATTCATAATAGGTTAGGCTTATGATGAACTATGAGTTACAACCTATGCCCTAGTTAGACCATTGTAAGAAAACACATGGTTTTGGCTCCCAAAATTATGATATAAATTTAGAGTCATTTCTACTTGACTAATTTCAATATTTGTTTGAATCAAAATGAACACTAACACATGGACCATGAGGGACCCACATGGAGATTGCAATATTCAATTTTGTCACAAGAAAATGACAAGGACAACATGATGTGCCATGAAGGATGATTGATATGACTAAAACACAAACTACTTTTATCAAGTCTTATGTGGCATAATGTATGTCATGTTCCCAACTTTTAATTAATTGTAATTGTGAATGTGTGTGTGTGTGTGTGTGTGTGTGAAATTGATTACAAATTTATCACATGCCAACTTTATTCATTATGAAATCTAATTACTAATTAATCAAATGATGAATTAACACACAATATAATCAATTTATGTGATGAAATTTGAAAAGCAAAATTAAAATTGGCCCCAAGTGTCGAAAAAATCTATAGGAAATTTTCATGCAAAGAAACATGTTCAGTTGTATATAAAAACTTATGTATTCATTCTTTGCATTTTTGGTTTTTGAACAAAATATTTATGCATAATTACATACACATGTGAAAAACCACCACCACCATGAAAACTATTATAATTTGAATTATCCAATATCTCCCAATTAAATTTATTCCATTTAAATTTTACATTTGGAAGATAACAAAAACAAAGTCCTTGAGTCGTGTGGCAAAAAAGTGGTACCTTGATTGTGAATATGCCCCAACATTCTAGAAGTTTTCCTTTAAACCTAATTCTTCACAAAACTTATATTTCATGGACAACAAATGTTAATTTTTATTTTCCAAAAATGAAACTTATTCACAACTAATCTTATCATTAATGAACATTAGAGTTACTTGCCATGACTAATATTTGATTTTCATAAGCTGACATGTAGAGAGACCAACTAAAGCCAACATATATCAAGGTCATAAAATATATTGGCCAATAGCCTAGAAAAAAACAACATTGAACTAGACCTAGTTTAAACCAATGGCACTCGTAAATTGAAAACCCTAAATGTAATTAATTTACCTAGTGAATTGCAAGAAAAACATATTGAGGTGTCACATGTGCCTCATTAGGTAGGATTTATTATCTTTTTATACATTTTTTTTTTGAAATAGGAGTTACAGGTTGTACATGATAAAATTTTATGTCATGTCTATGAATTATTGTTGATTATATATATGAAACTAATCATTAAGTGTTCATATGTTTTGTTTTCACATGATTTTTAGTTGAATTATTTTATAAAAATATTTTAAAATGTTTATTTTTCTTTCAGATTCAAGATTTCATGAAATATGTTTTTGAATTCTTTTGGGTCAAAGTGCAATTTGTGTGGACATTCTACCTAATTCAATGAGTTCAACATGTCTATGGAAACATTCTTGGCTTGTAATACCTTCCAACTTATTGTGAACATGAATATTGTAAAGTGATCACAAAACCTCCATCGTGTATGGAAGTTTGTACATGGCAAGCACTTTGCTTCAAGGCATCAAAGTTCATAAGCTAAAACAATTGCTATAAAATGTAGTATTATCCCAATTTGTAAGTTACAACATTTTTTTTTTGTAACACTCCTATCAATTGTAATGATAGCAATTGCTCTCAAAATACTTGTCATGGTTCATGGTTGATCAACATCCCTTCATTCTTGAAGCCTTAACACAAGTTGACAACAACACTTTCCTATTTTAGCAACACCTCAAAACAACATGTGATCTTTTATCACCCCCAATTTGTGTGGGTCTTCCTTTTATTGAACAAATCATTGGGCAACAAATGGTTTGACCTTAGGATTCCATTTTCGAACATCTGCACCATCATACTTTTTTCAACATGCTCTTTGACATGATATTTGAAGCCCATCATGTTCGAATTTTATGATATTTTGGCCTTGGGGTGGGCACTTGGATTATAGCTTGATCAATTTTCCCAACCTTTTGATTATTTTCCCCATTCTTTTCCATAACGTTTTTACCATGTCCTTCAATTATAGGTATCTTTCAATGCGTGCACACATCCCACCAACCCTATGGGTATCCACCTATTATATTCCATTCATGGCAATAATCGCACGAGAACCCATGATGTAATTCATAACACTTTTGTTGCCATTGCACGAAATGTTGGCTTCCACATGGGATGAGAATAATTACATGCACTTCCTTCAACCACGTTCAATTCTTTTCATCAACGAGTCGACATTGTATTTCTTAAAGATAAAATTCACATTTTAGCTTACATTGTCATTGTTGGCCCAACACGAATGGATTTACTTCCCCAATCTTGTGCCATTTAAGGATTTGTTGCCTCCAATATGGGTTAAGCCAAAGAAAAAAACTATTGCAACCAACACCCTATTGATTAATTCTTCCCTTTAACAATTGAGGTATTTGGATGTCTACAAAAAAAGGTTGATGTGTTCTTACACAATTGTGCTAATGCCATTTGGAGCTTGAGAAGGCCAAAGGGCCCTTTTAGACTCTTCTTTTTGTCAATGTGTACATTAACTGTTGAACTTCAATTTTTTTCTTAAGTAGGTAAGTAGGTACGTAACTAGGTAGATAGGTAGGTACACTTCCCTACCTACTTATGTTTTTAGATGTACATACTTACTCATGTAAAATATAAGTAGATAGGTAAGTAAAACATATTTTGGTAAGTAGGTAGGTAGTTTAGTAAGCATAGCAAGTAGGCTAGCTAACTAAATTAATATGTCCAATTTTTTACGAAGCATGGTCATTTGGTATGGCCAATTTGATTAAGTCATGGGCATCTTGATGAACCATTTAAAAAAAATTGTCCCTCTTGATTAGATGTATAACTTAACACTTGGTCCAAATGGTCATTTTAATTTTAAGATAGAAAAAATCATGTGTTTTCCATGTCTCATGTTTTTTTTCGAAGCACACATCCTTTTGGTCAATGCAAACATTGTAATCAAGTTAAACCTTTTGAAAAGACATGATTTATAATAGTGTTCATGACTTCCACCCCTTCAAGACACAACCCCCATCACCATGGCTGACCTATTATAGACGGTTGTTGTTGACATGGAGATATTTTGACCTTGATGTCTTGTAAATTCTCCCATTCTTTTTTCTTATCCCTTTGTACATTTTCCAAATCTGTGGTTTGTTTATAAATAAAGTTTTGCAAGGTTGTAATAATTTCATTTTCAGCATCTAAAGAACACTTCACAAAAAGGGTTTTCTAGGGCCCCCAAGTTGGACCTGACCCTTGACACCTTGGATCATCCAGGTACATCTGCTTGCAATTTTTGTTCATGCCAGATCAAGATTGAACAGATCTCAGATCTTCTGTTATATTAAGCTGTTTTTGTAGCTGATCTGGATCAAGCACAACCTAGTGCATTCATGCTTTTAAAAATTAACTGGTATGCTATAGGTGTATAAATTAACACACATTTTCTCCACACTTTCATCCTCTTTTGCAATTGCATGACACCAGAATCTGTGACGTGGGACTGTGCTCAATGTGGATGGCCCAATAATTGGGATATCTAGTGAAGAGCCCGACCTTTTGCAGATCATGTTTGTTTTATATTTTAATTTTGAAAAAAAGTTCTACATGTTGTAAGTGATATGGAAATGTACTTCACCTCCATGGCATTGGATTGCCCTTTGGGGAAATTAGTTCAAAATTGAAAATTTGTAACTTGTGGTTGCTTTTTCTGCATGATTATTTAAAAAGTCCACACAATTCAATGTTTTGCCAGTATCTGTTGGAATGACTAAAAAAAGCCTGTTCACAACACCATAGAAGGGAATTTGTTCTGTACACTGAACGAAGTCACTTTCAACTACACCATATATGCCACATGAGTACAGATTGCTCATAACAACACAGTGCACCAATGTTCAATCAGAAGTCTAGTACTGTTTGATTTGCCATTTACATCCTAGCTGTCTAGGAGTAATAAATTTTCTACCCATTTCTTTATGATGTGGGTTAGGCCCTCCAGTGGCTTAATAAGCACATCCATTACAAGAACTTGGGCCCCATAATTAGCACCTGCCTTATAAAAAGCTCTCTCAGATCTGCTCCTGCACCTGTCTTTAAATGTTAGAGTAGCTCCACCCATGCTCAGTATCCGGCCCTGAAACAATATTTCTCACATTCAAAATTAGTTATTTACTTTTTTCCAACCTCACCCCAAAAATTGAAATCAGGAGTGAGGACTGCAAAATGTTATACTAATAATAGCAACCCACCTGGACCAATCAAACCATCTAGCCAATCAACAACAGGTGTTGAGCTTTGCAATGGCTTTTGCCAGCCTTAAATCCTGTGCAAAAATGCTCGGCCAAAACCATTTTCGTTGAGCTAAACCAGCATGCTTTGACTTTTTTTATCCAAGATTTACTGTACAATGCTTCAGTGCGATGTTCTTAGAGTAGGTCCACTGGGAACAATAATGTGGCTAGTACCCACTGGACTTTCCATGAAGTACATCCTTCAAACAGCTTTAAAAGTAGATTTGAAATTTGGAATAAATAGACCTGTGCATGTGCACACCACACCATGGATTTTCCATTCCAAATGTTGCAATGAAATTTTGTATGTTCAATGTCAATTTAAAATACCTATTTTGCCTCTCCTAGCGAACTCACATCAAGTTGTTGGTACATGAGAATTTGTCGAAAATGTATTACTTAGTCATGATTTTGAGTACATTACATATTAATTTTCAGTGGTGGATCTGCCTCATGTCATTCTGTTGTTACATTATTGTGCTGTCTATCATCTTATCATTTTCTGTTGCAAATTCCCTTTAAAAATAAAAAAAAACTGCCCAAATTTTGAGACAGGAAACTGTTTTTTAAGTGAGGGTATTGCCACATTCATGTCAACTGGCTATACATTTAAGAGTTCTTGAAAAAGAGTTGCCAGTTAAGTAGAATTCTTTTCAAAAAACTATGTCACCAGTTAAGTCAAAATCTGCCTAGCGATGCTTGCCACTCTGGCTCCATGAGGGAATTGAAAAAAAACACATTGCTCTTGAGTGAATTTCTGAAGAGGCCACTTATATTTGTCATAATATAAGTGACTATATACTTATATTATACTATACTTTAATTGGTCATACATATGTATTCGCCTTAAGTTGTAAGGTAGTACCCACAACAATATGCTTAGCATCAAACAACATTCAAAACTCCAATCTATTAATCATAATGTCAATGTTGGTGCCAAGCAAGCAACTCCAAAAGAGGAAACACAGAAGATGGCAAACTTGCTACTTGTTACCCACACATTTAAGTGAAAAAGAAAGAAGTTACCGATGTTACAATTGAAAGGACCTTGAATCTAATGAATGTAAAACATTGGAAATCACTCATATAACACTAGTTATCATTTTCTTTTCATTTAAAAAAAGACTTGTTCACTGTTTTCAAAATGACAAAATCGTGTCCACAGTAATGATTTACACCTTTCCGTAATAATACATAGCATGGACAATGATCAAAAAATGAATATCCTTGATCATTGGCAAAATCATGGATTTTGAATACATCACCTTTTGTAGTCAATTGTAAATTTCATCACATCATCTTAAATAAGTGTTCTCATTGTTTTTAAACAATAGAAAGACAATCACCAATAATGATAAAGTCGATTCCTATTATTTTATTCGCACCCCTTTAAATTATTATTGTTTCATTATTAATGTGCATAGAAATTACACCTTATAAAAATGTTCAATTTAATTTATACAAATTCCAAGGTGAAATGCTAAAACATGGTGAATCATGAAAGTGGTAGTTCAAAATCAAACAAGCTTTATTTGTTTCACCAAAATTATTCCCCTTACAAGCATAGAGCATCCATATTTAAGAAATCTTTCCATTAGGTTGTTATGATCAAAAACAAAAAATATATAATTATGGCTTTCCATTAATGTTGTTTAGCTATCTAGGGGCAATCATAATCCAATGAGCCAAAAAAGGTGTCAAACCATTAAAAAAAATAGTTAAAATTTGATAAATATTTATGTTTTGCCATTTAGAGCTATGGCAATCATGGTAAATTATTGCTTTTACATTCATTTGAATGTTAAGGAATTCAAATAAAAAATCCATTTGATGAGATTTTAAGTTTTAAATTTTGATTTAGGACCTTGAAAAGTGTACAAAACATGTAAGATAATAGTCAAGGTTGCAAAGGATTATAAAAAAGACTCATATAAAAAATCACATTTGATGAAAAAAAAAAAGATAAAAACTTATTAATCACATTAAAAAAATACTTATACCTTAAGATATGTGGAATTGCAAACTTTAAAAATTTTAAGAACTTTTCAAAATTGATCCAAAATTTTTTAATTTCAAAAATCCTTTGTCACACATAAATGGGGTAAAATGTACATGATGTGTTACGAAAATTTGTATTTTATCATACAAAAAATCATAAAAATGTAAAAAAAACAAATTGGTTATGATTTGAAATTGTTATCATTTAAAAAAATGAAACACTAAATTTACAAGGAATCAGGACACTTTCAAAAATTCATATTTATTAAAAAATGATGGAAAAAAAAACATGTAATGTACTTGGACAACTATAT
>Ga0209208_10002203_pt1 | contig 27842 bp, 16 predicted proteins | sample S1TSphfallax_3_FD_187694 | JGI IMG/M metagenome (GOLD analysis project Ga0209208, IMG submission 187694) | Host-associated microbial communities from peat moss isolated from Minnesota, USA - S1T2_Fd - Sphagnum fallax MG (SPAdes) (version 2) | ecosystem: Host-associated > Plants > Peat moss >...
GCACTCTTTGCTAAAGCATCCTATCTTTTTGGGTGGGACCTTATGATTTCATGGCAGAGTTCTTGCAAGTTCTGAAGTATAGGGGAAGGCACTGCTGTCAGTGTCTTTTGCACTGGACCTTAGTTCATGGGGCAGAAGGCACTGACAGCAGTAAATTGATCTCTGTTATGTTCATGTCATATGACCAAATTTTTTTATAGAATCCCTGCTGATAGAATTGAAGCAAGACATTCAACCCCCTCAAAAAAACAAAAAAAACTTCACTTCTTTATCCCACCTTTGATCTGTACGATAGTATTGGCCACAGTGAACCAGCACCCACCAGTGCACCATCAACTGGATGCCTATTTATTCAGTTGTGGATGAATCTCAACTGAGTTAATATTTGGTTTCACCTTGGTAACCAATTCTGTATGAGATAGGTTTCATATATAGGTAGAAAAATAGGTAACTACTAGGTAATTATATGGTTTAAACATAGGTAAGGGTTGCTTTTACTACCTACTGACTAACAACTTGCTGGTGGGTTGTTAGTAAGGAGGTAGAAAAAAAAGCAACTGAGCTAACCACTATAAGTTAGAGTTAGCTAGGGAACTGGAACTCAACAGAAAATTGTTTCCTGATCACTTACCATTCATCCTTCATGGTGGCTGCTGGTTCTCTGTGGCCGATAGTATTATGTTTCACCGATCCACCATTTTATCTTTAATCATAGGACCACAAATATGGTTAAGCAAATACATATGGTTATAGTTCAATTCCTCATCGCAATTGCCATGAAGACACACAAAGTTACAGCTTTGCAGCAATTTGGTTTTAAAAAAAACCTTCAATGCTTGAAAACCTCCTACTCTAAGTCAATGCAAACCAATTAACACTCATACATACACTCACAATGATGCCCTTCGTGCAAAATTCCCAGTTCAAATGAGAAGTGAGTTTTGCTTTTATTTCATGGTAAACAACAAACTAACCATAAAAACAGAGAACCTTTCATATTTCATCCACCCAAGTGGGAGGAACACTACCACCCACAATTGCCATTTACTCCTCAAGGAATCAAATTTCCAAGATTTCAGACCTACAAGTTGAACCATTGCAAGCATCTACCACTTAAATTGCCGTTCCCAACAGCTCAAACTGATGATGATACCAATTGTCAAAATCATGACAGAAACTTGGAACATTGCCGGAGACTAAAACCATTTTTTAAATTTTAGGAAAAAGCAAAGGGATTTGGGAAAGATGCAACTTATCAATTGTTGCTCTTGAACACAAAGAATGCAGCTGCTTCAACAACACACACAAAACGGTCAAGTTTGTTTTGTGTCAGAATTGTCACACGTTCCAACAAAACTTTTCCTATTGAGAAGACAAGGTATACCATAGTTAGTACGTACCATGGCAACTTGGACACTAAATCATATTACTTTAAGGTATTTTGAAATTTTCAAAAAAAGAAAATTCAAAGAAGAAAATTGTATGAAGGAAAAGAAATAGAAAATATTTTAGAATATTCTGAAATATTCTAGCTTTTAGCATGGAATCTTCAAAATAAAATAATTAAATTCAAGACTGAAATGTTGAACGTGCCATGGTACCATGCTACTCAAGAGAAACATAAACTAAAAAAATAAAAAAATAATAACAATAACAATAATAACTAAGTCACCTATCCAATTTCCCTCGCTTGCAAGTTGCTACCTACCAAAAGCAAACTGCATTAACCAACCAACCATGGTGGGGGGATGGTGGTCAGAATAGTGGTGTAGGTAGTACGTATTTGAAACTCAATGAACCAATGGGAACGGTTAATTTCAATTGTATCAACCAATAGGAATGCCCCATTTCAAGTTGGGGTGCTAGTGGCATCTTATTATTTATTACCTACTTGCCTAGTGGACGGATTCTAACAGGAAAAAATGAATACACTGAAAAACAGCCACTAGTAACTACTTACTACAACCTAGAATTAGCACCGTCCATCTTGTTCACGTGGTGCGTTTTGCATCGCAGGATACGTACCGCATCGGTAGGAGAAGGAGCACCGTCCATCTGGTGGACGTGGTGCGTTTTGTGTCACAGGATACGTACCGCGCGGGCACAAGACTTGATGAGGCAACAGAGTGCGGAACGGAAGTCCGGGTCTGAGTGAGGACTGGCAGTGCTTTTCTTAGGAATTTTTGTTTATAGCCAAAGTGGCGAGGCATCGCAAGGAAGATTTAGCCAAATTTAGCTATAAATCAGAAATGAAGTGCAAATCTTTAAGCATCCTTCTTTATTTTTGACTATGCAATGAAAACCAAATATATGAATCTGGCGATTTTTACTTTATTTTTCCTCACTTCTGGCGGCTGAAATTCCAAAATCACTTCTTTTTCAAATTGTTAAATTCGATTTTTGGCGAAATTTCACCAGTACAAAAAGACCGCTGAAGAGAAGTGTTTTTTTTCTATAGGAATTTCTGTTTGTAGCTAAAGTGGCGACCATTCATTGGAAGATGTAGAACAGATGGTGATCATTCCTATAAAGATTTAGCCAAATCTGGCTATAAATCTCAGAAAATAAAGTACAAATCTTTTATCATCCTTCTATATTTTTGGCTACACAATGAAAACCAAGTATATTAATAGTGCGATATTTAAATTTGTTTTTTCTCACTTGTGGCGAATGAAAATCTGCAAAAATCCCTTCTCTTTCAAATTTTTAATTTTGAATTTCTCTTTTTGGCGAAAAAACATACGCCACTGAGTCGGAGTCGGAGTCGGAGTCGTCCCGATCCGTTCGCTGACGGAAGTCCGGATCTGAGCGCGGAGTCGGAGTCGTCCCGACCCGCTCGCTGACCTGCCCTTCACAGCAGAAAAGTTTGAAGAAAAAATTGCACCAAATTTGATCAATTTCCGACGATGATGATGGTCGAAGAGGAGGAGAAGAAAGAGGAGGGTGCGTGGTGCAGGAAGATTGGTGCCGCTTTAGTTGCCGTCGGTGGCTATGAAAAGCGGGAACTGGAAACATGTTGATCGCAAGCAAGAATCATCAGCTGCGTTGCGGTAGTGGCGGCTCCGGCTCCTACTCCTCAGGTCGGCGTTTTTGGTGGAGCACAGTGCTGTTGCTGACTACTTGTCTGGGTGTAGGAATCAGTGCTTGGCACGGACTCGTGTTTTCGTATCCTCGTCGTAGCATTCCCCCCCCCTGTGTTTTTCTACCGGCTGCATTTGGTGTACAAGGATCTGCTCCCGTAGCTTCTGGTCTTGGAGCCTCGTCCTCGTCTTCATTGTCTGTACCCAGCTTGAATTTGCAGCCTACTGCTGCGGTTTCTGTTCTTTTTCCTAGCTTGCATTTGATCAGAAGCTCCAGTTACAATGCAGGTGATCTTCAGCTACAACAGATTGTTTTTGGGATTGCTGGGGCATCGCAGCTATGGGAGAAGAGGCGGGAGTTTATCAAGTTGTGGTGGCGGCCAAAGGAGATGCGGGGGTTTGTTTGGTTGGAGGAGCCTCCAGTGAAGAAGATGGAGGAAGGAGAGAATCTACCCATAGTGGCGGTGTCAGAAGACACTTCCGGTTTCAGATATACGCATCCTTTGGGTCATCCTTCAGGAATTCGCATTTCTCGTGTCGTTTGTGAGAGCTTCAGATTACACCTTCCCGATGTGCGGTGGTTTGTCATGGGCGACGATGACACTATCTTCTCTGCCGAGAACTTGGTGCGTGTTCTCAGCAAGTATGATTCTCGGGAAATGTGGTACATTGGGAGTACTTCGGAAAGCCACAAGCAGAACGACCATTTCAGTCATAGCATGGCATACGGTGGGGGAGGATTTGCCATCAGCTATCCTTTGGCTGAGGCACTGGCGGCAATGCAGGATGAGTGCTTGGAACGTTACCCTCAACTCTTTGGCAGTGATGATCGCCTTCATGCTTGCATTACTGAGCTTGGTGTCTCTCTCACCAGGGAGCCTGGCTTCCATCAGGTAGGTACCCATGTCTTTCTGAGCAGCTCCCTCTGTCTCTGTCTCTCTCAAATGCAAAATTGTAGTTCTTACATTTGCATCAAATGCGTGTGTGCCATTTTACAGTTTGACGTTTATGGAAGTGCACATGGATTGCTTGCTTCACATCCTGTGACGCCCTTCATCTCTATGCACCATTTGGAGGTTATAGAGCCACCGTTCCCAGGGCTGTCTGCTTTGGAAGGCTTGAAGCATCTGGTGAAGGCGATGCGGACTGATCCAGGGAGTTTCTTGCAGCAATCGATTTGCTATGATCACAAGCTTGGGTTATCAATCTCCATTTCATTAGGGTATGTTGTACAAGTCTTCCCGGAGATTATTCTTCCTCGAATCTTAACAGCTGTCGAAACCTCATTCACAGCTTGGAACCATGACAATAGTGCCCTGGAGTTCAGCTTTGACACACGGCCTGTATCCACGATGGTGTGCAAGCAGCCCTTCCTATTTTACATGGAAGGAATGCATGTTGACGAGAACAATAGCCAAAACACTGTCAGCACATATGGGCGCTACTCAAATGTGGACAAAGCAAAAACAGATGCTCACTGCTGGTTTTACCATTTGCCTCCTGAAAAGCTTCAGAAGATTATGGTCATTAGTGAATCCTTGACCACGAATTGGTACATGGTAAGCCCACAAAAACCTCTCTTCTTTCCAGTTATTTTCTTGCTCAAGTCTTATGTCAAGTTATCTGCCGGTCAAATCCTTCACAAATTCCATCTTCATGGTGATGATCTGATGTCAATGGTTGCTATCTGCAACAATCCATCATCATCTGTTACCAGAGCAAGGAAGTGGGTGGCACAAGTGTACATCTGGAACTACAAGGACACCATTTGTGTGCACCTCCTTGTTTGTGGCAATTTGCAGCTTTCTTTCATGCAGTGATCAGACTATCATTGTTTTCAAATCTCAAAGATGTTGTAGAGTAAATGTTGAAATTTTTGAGTATTCATAAGGGCTATGTCCTCAACAAACAGCCAATTGGTTGAGATTTTACAGGTACCCAGGAGGCAGTGTGCAAAGTTGATGGGCATGAAGGACAAGGAGTTGACTATTCATGTGGGTGCGTGTAAACCTGGGGAGCTTGTCAGTGGTTAGTGGTGACCAAGTGGTTGGAGTAAACTGAGTGATTAGCTGTTTCTGTGAACCATATGGCTAATTGTGGTGTCGCATACGAACTGAATGGAGAAGAATCCTGTCAGTGGATTGCCTCATGTATATGGTATTCAGCTTACAATGTTGTGCATTCTTAGGAATGCACATTTTGTAACCATGGCAGACTCAGGCTCTGACTTCTAGATGACATTCACCGGATTTTTATGTAGATTTCAGGGAAAAAGAATCTGCAAGCAGGATGTATCTTTTCTAGTGGAGGAAGAAGACTGGAGGTCAGGCATGTCTGTCACCTCTAAGTATTGGGTGGGGTTCAACTGCAGTTACAATGGTATTGGTAGGAACATTATTTGGGCATTTTTGTCAGCCATTCTGCCCTCTCAATCCGTATGGACAAGTTTGTGCTATCTAGTCTTTGGATACTTTCCTGGAGCAATTCAACACCACTATAGAGAAGCCTGCATAGATGAACTGAGTATTGGCAGGTTGAAGGATGTTCTTCAAGCTTTTGGGATGGAGAGAGCACGTCCAATGCTTACATGATCCATGGTCTGTTTCCAACGACTTTTTCCTGAGTAGACTTGTGTCTCCAATATATAAGAGATGTTCTACATCAGGTTTGACCTAATCTTGCTGCGAAATTCTGATCCACATGAATATTGATTTGAGATAATGGCAGTTGGAATTCTTTCAGACCACAATGGGAACTCCTGCAATTGTTCTTTCCAGAACACCAGAAGTATCTGAACTTCTACTTTGTATGTGTTTTCAAAAGTGGATATAACATAGCGGTGCAGAAATCTTAGATAAGGAGAGACATTTTTCAAAATTATTTTTTCTGATGTGGATGTTTCTGGGGGTTATGCTGGATTTTTAGGCCCAGCAAGTCCCATTCAGAGTTTAGGCAGGAATTAGACCAAGGGTATTCAGATCATGCTAGCCACTCAGCATACGACACAGGCTTTTGACCTCAAGCAGACTGGGAAACTGCAATTTTAGGGTCCTTATTTCCTGTTGCAAAGTTCCTACATAAAACCCTTTTGAGATTATGAGTATGATAAAAAGACTTTCATGCTGCAGGTTTCAAAGTACTCTACTTGTCTGAGCTTTTAGGATATAGACATTTTTGCTGCAACAGAATAATGAGTAATAGTTAAGTGGGTGCCCAATCAAAATCAGGTGCATAAGAGCACCTACCAAGTGATTAGTGATAATTAGCAAGCTGAATATGAAAATTGATTCCTGAAAAGGATGCAAGTGGAACATGACTAATCAATCAGCAAAGCTAAATGTAATTGATAACTGCAACGTCGTATGCAAAACATTACTCACTGCTCTGTGTTAGGTCTATTGTTGACACCAAAACATGTCAAAATGAATTCTGCCCAGAAAAAAACAGATTCGCCAATCCAAGGATGCAAATAAATACTGTCAACTATGTTGGAAGTACTGCAGCAGATGGAAACTTCAATCATTCCCTGTACAGATTTCAGTGTCAAATAACAGCCAGGCTAGCCCAGCTATTTCATATGCATTATTTTGGATCAAGAAATTACAGTCAGGCAGGTTACAGCTGTTTCGTTATTGTTAAAAAAAAGTCATTGGTCATCTAAAGAAGATGCAAGTCTAGTGAGTGAGTCAGGAGTTCATGACCAGCTTTAGGTCTCTTCCCGATTGCGAATCAACACCCCCAATACATCACGTGTTAAGCTGCCTGTATCTTGTTATGTGTGTCGACGAAAAGTGATTCATATCCATTCGGTGTGATGGGCCTCCACCAGCTGAGCAGGTTCTGGATGTACAGGATGCTGGTTATGTCTGGGCATTGGCTCAAGGCTGCTGGTTACCAGAAATACTCTCAGCACTCCCTCACCTGAGCTATTTTTGGTAACCAGCAGCCTCGTCGATTACCTAGTCCATATAGGTTCCAACATGAAAAAGCCTCTGACATAACGAGAAGTATAATGTTGTGACAATGGAACAGATAATCCAACAAATGTTTCTTGTGCCATGAGAACACAATTTTCACACCATGACAAGAAGGTCTAAAAATCGCCTTCACTGAATCCTACTCATTGAGGGCTTCCCAACAGTACCTAACACATGCCCAAATTCCTCTATAGTTTTTAGTTTTAATTTAAATGAATTTTCAGTGAAAATATTGGTCAATATTTAATAACTTCTCCACCATAAATTGAGACATTATGAAACCATCTTGGTGCACCCCTACTCATCAAGGGCTTTGCAACGATACCATGTGTGACAAGAGACACCATGGTTTGGGAGATGTCAATGTGACAAACAAACAAACTACCTTTTGTTGCAGATAGATTATGGAGTGTAGTGTATCCTGTGGACATTTACGTGTCCAAATTCCAAATCTGCTTTCACTTTAGGTATTTGAAGGTTGTACTTCATCCAAGTACAGTGTACAGGCTCCTCATTTTGCTAGAATGGTGGACCTGATCTAAGATCAGCTCCTCATGAACAAATCCACTTGATGCAAAATAGTAAGATTGCAAGTAGGACTGCATATTGACCTTTACTCTGCTGCAAGAAAGACATTGAAACTTGCCATTCATTGCAGTTTGGGAAATTATTTTGTGACAGATTAACCAGTTCCAACTAAACTAGACTATCTCAAAACCATAGAAAACAAAAAAGATACTCAATAAAATGCTAGTATTTTAAAATATTAATTGTAAGCAAAGGGGCCAGTAATTGATGATCCTCAAATTGTGCAGTTTTAGTTTTAAACATTTTTTGAATTTCCATTACCACATTAGTAGTACTCTTACAATTATTAAGATGGTGTACTATTAAGCAAATCTATCTATGAAGCAAGGTAGTTAGTTTGTTTTGTTTTGTACTTACAAGATCCACCAAACTGGGATGCTTCATATCGCATTCTGGTCTCTTTGGAAAGCTCTTGAGGAGGAGGGGTGCATTGGTTTGGTTTCATGACATTTCGACTTGCAATGCAAAAGTCTTGAATATTGAATGATTTCTTCACTGAAAATTAAATTAAATTGTAGCTGAAAGTTTTGGAGGAATTATTGGGATGTGACTTTGGTGTTATTGGAAAGATCTTGATGAGCAGGATTTAATGGAATTTATTTGGTAAGATTTGGATTCAGAATCTGGGAGATATTGATTTTAAAGTGATTTCTGCTGCTGAAAATTTAAATAAATTCCAAAAAACCAGGTTTTGGAAGGAAAAGTCAGTTGAGGACGCAGTAACACTTGGGCCAACAGCACAGGCCACACTAGTCTCAATGATAAAATAAATCCCCATTCATGACACTGAAAATATGTAAAAAGAAATGGAAATTAGAATTTCAAGATGGATGGGGAACTTGAATAACAAATGAATATTGAATGCTTTGTTTTCAATGGCAAATGCTGATGTTGCAAGACTGGACATAAGAATATTGAGTATGTTATGTGTCAAAGAACTATTGTGCATTGGAAATGACTTGCAAAAGTCTTTCCATCACTTTGAAGTTTGATTAAATTGTTCAAGGTTAAACCTTACATTTTCTTTCACTTGATTCTCATTGTATCTTTCAGATGTTGATTCAAACAATGAAACACATGTTTAGATGATATATGCACAAGGTCAAATGCCAAACTGATGATATGGAATGGTAAGAATTCAAACATTCCAAGAAGCCTCCTAATGGTGAAAAAAAAATGTCATGCTCCAAATCCAATCCTTCACATTTGTAAACTTCCAATTTTTTTGTTCTTCAAGAAATCAAATCCAAAGCCAATTAGTTTCAAATTGATATCATTCCACCATTATAATGTACGTTGTATAACCAGTAAATAGTAACACTTGAACAACAAACACATGTATAACTACAACCTATTTGAAAAAACAGTGCATGCCTAGAGAAGAAAAATAAATTAGTACTTGGGTGTGTAGAATTGGTATAAAAAGGATTCAGAGGTTGGTTTTAGTTCCATTTCTAGCAATAGGTTGATTTCTAGGTTTGGTATTGGTCAATTCCATTAGGAGGTTAATTCTATCTCTAGTTAAAGTTCTTTTTATCTTTTCCCAAATTTTTAACTTGATGATCAAGGGACTTGGAGCTAACATGAAAACGAAACTTAGAATTGCGTCACGTTGCTCCAAACTTTGCATAGTTTTACATTTGAGATAATGACTAAGTTGGTGTGTGATTAGGTTGGTGTTTCTATTTTAAGACTTTAGATTTGTATTGCACCCATGTTGGAGAATTTTAATGTCATGAATGGAAGAATGACATAAATGTAAAACATAAGGAGGAATGGACAACAAAAATGGTTGTGTACTTTCAAATCCTTGAAAGCTTGAAGGAAAGGCAAAAAACCAAAAAGAGGAAATTATATATAACAAAATGTCTTTGATAGTAGACCAATGAATAGGTCTTAGATGGGCCATAAATTGGGTTGTGTAACTCACTGCAAATGGGTGTTTCCATGGTACAGTGTCACAAAAAGGAGTCATAGTTTGACAAATTTCCACTAGAAGAAAATTGGAAATTTATGACTCTTTTCATGACTAGAAAACCAGTCATAGACGACACAATTGACTCATGGTTGTATAGTTATTGTGGATGAGTTGTGAAGCGCACATAATCATATAATTGATGACATGGCACACTTCATCCAATAGTCATTATTGTAGTCATTGAAGACATAGGGGCCACCTATGATTAACCACGTGACATGTCACCACATATGTGGATCCTATGTGGCAAACCAATTTACTATGTGGGGTCCACAAGATGATGATTCATCAACTAAGAATTTTGAATGGTTCAATGATTTCAATATGACTTGAAGTTTACCATATGGTTGTGCACATGGATGACATACAAAGGTCCACCTACTAATATCATATTAGGCCACATGTCGTAATTACATTTATCCATGTGGCAGCATTGTGTGTGTATAAATGGAAGGGATATTTGAAAACATAATCATATTGAAGTAATTGTTGAATAATTTATTAATATTATCTGTGTAGCAATCATGGATTGGGACAGGTGGCACCTAGCAATTCGGCCAATATGTGGACACATTGTCAAGGTGTTTGACTTTTGTACATAATACCTAAACTGAAGCAATCATTCATAAGTAGTGAAATAATTATATTTTGTTATGACTATGTCATATGAGAGTTATAAGGAAGTCATTCTATAATTTTGTTTTCTTACTTTGCCATTGCCAATTGTACACACTTTCAGTCATATGACATTCATTGATAAGTTATTCATGCTTTCAAAGGACTAGCACAAATAAATATTGGTAACACCATAGTCATTTTTTGTTTTCTAATAAATAATTGTAGTTATTAGTCATACGTGCTAGCAATAGAAGTATTAATTATGAACACATGTCACAAATAATTGTTTTTTAACAAAAAACACATGCTAAAAGCTAAATGGGGCAATAAGCAAAATAATCTTCCAAAATAGAAAAAGAATGTATTATATGGAAATTCCAATGTTCCATGCCAAGATCCACCAAAAAGAAAACAAAGTTCATTGTTTGCTAATGAAATAAAGTGTCAAATATTACAAACACCCACACATCAAAGAATTCAAATAAGATGGTTCTGACCAAAGTATGTGAATTTAAAACCTTCACATATCTACAATTCTGTAATGTGCAAGTGCCTACCACATCTCTCACCAAAGCTTGGTCATCAACTTCATGTAAGTGCATAAGTGGAGTACCAACAATTCAATATATTAGCATTGGTTGTGACCATTGTTTGACAACTAACATCCCTTGAATTGCAAATCAACACAAATAACTAATAAAACAATGAAAACCACAATGAAAATTAAAGACATTAATGAAACTAGAAAGTGATAGAAAAAAAGGTGTGCTTGTTGTCCCATTGCCTTGTCTTTGTTGCCTCCAACAAGTGTAACCACCCTACCTTGTAACTCCTAACCAAACATGGCATGCTATAACCAATTCCACAAAATGAAAAGATCAATGAAAAGCAAAATTGATCTCAAATAGATGTGTAGAAAAGAATTGGAAATGCCTACAACACACCAAAGCAATATACTTACCTAACCCACACTTTGACAACTTTAACCCTCACCTACATTCATTTTATAAGGAGATTTATGCTTGAACAACCTCTTCATTGGTGATGTTTTTCCCTACAAAACAATCTAGTCCTCACCCTCCACACTTTTGAATGGAATTGTTTGTTTTGTTGGAGGAGTTTATTTCACCGTCGTTTGTAATTGTGGTATATTGGACCAATCCTTTTTAACTATGAATATGGTCGATCCATAGATTCGAAAAGGTTCTTGCACAACGAAATTGATTGTGATTTTGTCATACCTACGTAATTGCCCTTTGAAAAATTTGGAAGTTCGTCGGGACTCCAACTCCCAAAGTGGGAGCTCACTTGAGAGTGTGGGGGTTCATTCCCTCACACTTTCCTATACTCTTGAGAGCATGAAATGTGACTCCCAGGCTTCATTCTTGGCCCGCATCTTAACCAACCCTTGTTTTGGTCACAAGCCCAAGGTTAGGGTTGCGATAATGGAGTTAAGAACCCATCCAAGAACATGGAGTGAAATGTCGGAGTGTGTTATATGATTTATTGTATTGGCTAATACATATACTTGATGACTTTTGCATATTTTCTTGAGTTGTAATTATGCATGTAGATTAGATGAAACTTTGAATTGATTTTTGACATGTGTGTTAAACTATACATGTAATTGTTTTCACAAAATTGGCATTGTACCTTGGGCTTTGTTTTTAGTATACCTTAAAACCATAGTTCAATAGACCCTAGGTAAACAAGTGACATTTGATATAAGTGCTATCAAGTTAATGTTTAGTTATTATAACCAAAGGTTGTGTAGTCATGGTTTAGTTATTTGTCAGATGTAGGTTAATCATATACAAGTCAATTGTTTTTATTTAGAAAAAAAAATTGTGGCAATGCTCATTAGAATTAAATATGAAGTGGGATTTATTAGATCTTGTGTTCTAGACTTGGTTATTAGGACTATATAGAAGCTAATGATGACTTTTATGAAGTTTAGTCATAGTGAGCTTAAAAGCATTGGATAGGGAGTAATTTAATGGGGTTACCATTTTGATGGCAAATTGTTTTTGGGTTGATTAGGGTCCAAGAGTGTGCAATTATTAATTTCAAACAAAATTAACAAGATCACCTATGATGTTGTGATTATCACAAGAGCTTTTAATTTGATGGGCAATAGATGTAATGCATCATGAAATGAATTTTGCTAATAATTTCTTGAAAATAGTGATTAGTGAAAAGGATACAGTGAAAGTGAGGCAAGATTTGCAACATAGAAACCACATTTGTGGTTAATTATAAACCTTCAAAGAGGTAGGAAGATGTTGAAATTAGTAGCTCCCTATGTGTTGACGCCAAGTGAGTTTGACACATTTACAACCACTATTGAGAATTTGCAGACACCATTAAGACATGTTTTAGTGATGGGAAAGTACATCAAGAAGAAAAATTTTGGCAGTTTAAAATCACATGATTACCATGTTTTGATGTAGCAATTTTTACCACTAACATTACATCGCCTTTTAGCTACAAGGCCTTGGATGGCTGTGATGAGCAATCCAAAAATTTTAGGTTGGATTTGTAACAAGATTTGGAATCTTGTAGAAATTGATTCACTTCGAGTCCATGTTGCAATTACCTTTGTTTTAATTGAAATGCATTTCCCACCTTCCTTTCTCAATATCATGATTCATTTGTTGTATCATCTTGTTGATGAATTAGATTTGTGTGGACTAGTGGCAACTAGATGGATGTATCTAGTGAAATGGTACATGAAAACCCTAAAGACCTATGTGTGCAATATGGCAAGGCATGAGGGATCCATGGTTGAGGGGTACATTAGAGGTGAATGTCTTGGTTTCATAACCGAATATTTGCAAAGATTTGAGTTTGTGTAGCAATGCATATGGGATGCTGAGGAGGAAGAAGATGTTGGTGAAGTTTTGGAAGGTGTTGGGCAAAAATTCATGATGACTCTAGCCTTATGTGACCTTGCCCACTAATACGTACTAACCAACATTACCTTAATATCACCTTGGCTTGAGTAAGTAAAATCCGTTATTATTTGGAAATTGTGGATAGCTAGGTTGATTTAGGAAATTTCTCCTATCTTTTATGTTCTTCAAAAAATGTCATTCACTTGTTGAATTCCTAATGTTGCTTTTTATGACTATGTATTTAAGAAGTGAAAGTTGGAGCAAGCCAACAACCCAAATCTCTACCTTTCATTGAATTAGTGGGTACCCGTTAATTGTTTCAACCAATTAATAACTCTTGTTGTTCTGTTTGTGTACTCCAGCTATAAAATATTTTAGAATCTTTTGGTGCATTCAATTTTTGCCTTCCAACATGTTATATTTTTAATATTGAATAAAATCTCATTACTTTGCAAATTAACGATGTTTTTAGAGATCGAAAAAAAGGTTGGGGTTGAAAGAAGGCCCCCCCCCTAAGGGATCATTTTGACGGATATTTCTATTATATAAGTAGTGTTGGCAGGTATTTGATATGCTGAATAACCTCCACGTCTGGGTATTTGTAAAATGGGAATTAAAAGAATTAAAACTCGAAGTCAAAGAATCACAAGTTCCGGGTATTTGAAAAAAATTCAGAATCAAAGAACTGCTGCCGGTTCTGGTTATTTCAAAAAAACCTCACAGAACTGCCGAGTTTCACGAAAACCCGGAAAAGAGGAGCCAGGCAAGTTTTTGGGCGGTTATTTTACTTTTACAATTTGGGATCTAGGTTTTAGGACCTCAACAGACGGACAGACGAGATCTAGGTTTCAAGACCTCGACAGAGAGACAAACGGGATCTAGGTTTCAAGACCTCGACAGAGAGACAAACGGGATCTAGGTTTCAAGACCTCGACAGACAGACTAACTGAAGAAATCGCCCGCTGCTTCACCGGCCTCTCCTTTCCCCCACCCCCCAAAACCTCCGTCACAGACACAGAAACTTATTGAATTAATATATATGATGGGTAAAAAATGTTGTACATGGCCCAAGTTTAGGGTTTAGGTGAGCACTTGTCCAATGGCATGTTACCATGTGAATGAGATGCCCCCTACAATTGGTTATGTTTATATCATATGAATCTAGTTTAACATTATGGATATTCTCAAGTTATCATGACTTTTATGACTTGTATATATCTCTAACTTCAATGTTGAAGTGCAAATGCTGAATTAGTATTGAGCTGGAAGCAAAAGCAAAAAGTATGTGTATGTACCATGAACATTCCCAAAGATCAATTAGTTGGTGATGTTGTTGCAATAAACCCAAGAATATCTAGAGGAACAAATATCATTTTGACCAAACAAAAACCACCTATGTTGTGCAAGATAGAGAGCAAGAGAAAATACTGCCAAAAAAGTTTGAGGAAAGGTCTAGTTTGCTTGGTCATCCTTGTGCTCTTAAAGTTGCACGTGCATTACTCAGTTCTTGGAGGTTTGAAAGTGCCACTGCAAAGGAATGCTGACTTGATCCTCTGGCATCCAACATCCTCCTGTGGTATCATTTCAGCTGTTAGGAACCAAGGAGATATGACATTGAATCCTTGGGCAGTGTTTTCATCACAGTAACCCTGGATAGGAAAAGTATCCACATCGGCCATATTGCCAGGGTGCATCATTCCAGCTTCCAACTCCTGGCATCTATAATCCTCAATAATCAAGCCCTGGGGGCCACTTGATTCAGACAGATCTTGGCCGCGATTATAGGGTTGCCATCCATTAGCTTCTGGCTGAAGACTACTTCCACTTGATGCATTGGGTGGAGGATCTACTATGCTGGAGGAAGGAACTGTGGTGGTTACCAAAGAAGCTGGAACCAAATCACATGTCATACAAGCAGTGTCTCCTTGCATTCGAGTTGCATATGACAAGCTTGGTAGAAGAGCTTGTTGGTTTAGCACATTCATGGAAGATCCTGACTCCATTGACATGTATGGGTGTTGATTTGGCAGAGGCTGAGCAGGCTGAGCAGGCTGGGTTGGGTATGTTTGAGGCTGCTGTGCCGGATCCTGGTTGTATGTATTTGATCCAGCCATTCCATCACCTGCACATTGATCCACATTCTTAATCAGCTTCAGAGAAAAATGGTGTACATCCCTACCAGACACAAAATGAAATAGTCAGTCAGAATCGACACATAGACAGTACCTGCATACCAAGAAATGACATAGTTCATATAGGGTGCACAATGATGGGAATGCACAATCTCAATGTCAACGAGCTAATTTCCAGTCGTGCCATTTCTCTTGGCTACTAGATGTCATTAGTCTCCTTGAGTGTCAGTATAATTTGTGGTACTTAAGGTTGTTTTAAACCATGTTGCAAATAGCAGATGGACCTGTGGAGCTGCCCTTGAATTTAACCTTGTGGGCCAGACTGGGCAAGACTATTAGGATGGGCAGGAAGAGCAGTGCTGCAACTCTTCTAAAGCCTACTTTCCAGAGAAGGTCAGAGCTCCAAAGCAGCATAGAAAGATTCAGGTTACAAAAATGCTCCGTCACACCAGCTCTCTACCTAGCATCCAAGTTTTTATCACACATTGATGTACACATGAGAACCTGGTCCAAATGAGGTACAGTGGAACACATAGAGTTGATCTAACATTAGCTTCTTTGGCATCCCTATTGACATTCAACTTTCTGTTATAGCAAGCAGATTTAAAGGTTAACAATTCTCTTTGTCCCTGTAGACTGACTTTCTTGAGAGAAAAACAACCAGTTGAGCTCCTCTAATAATTGTTGGCATTTGACCAAAACAGTCCCAATCCATAAGCTGGACCAGCCCCCACAGTGTGCCCAAAAGTCATGGATTACGTTGGAATTCTAAAGATCTGACTTGATACAGTCATAGAGGACTTCAAGCTGAATCTTTCCGTTTTAAAAAAAGGTTTTTGGTTCAGAAATGGAAAGTCATCACCGTTGGAAGTTGTCTTTTTAATGTGAAGCAGCTTTCAAAATTATAAGTTTTTGGAGAATTGGATCAAGATACCATGCTTCATAGATGATAAAAATTCTTGGATAGAAAGAAGGCATCTATGTGAATGGTGTGGGGAAAAAAATTGTGCAAAATAGAGTTGAGACGAGGGAGAATTGAATGGTCAAACTTGGCCATCCAATGTAACTCTACACAAAATTATAGAAATTCAACTATTTTTTGGCAGCAAAAATTCACAACTGTTTGGGACTCTTCTTAGCCCCTGTTGTGTCTCAGGCACCTTGTATGAGTGCACCCCTCTCCCATGTTCCTCTTTTTTTTAGCATGAGCAGAAACAAAATTTTGGAAGTTGGAGTTGCTAAATGCTGCCCAGGCTTGAAAATAACCTACCAATGTGGCTTGAGAAACACGAATGAAACACCACAAGCACAGGAAAGATGGTATGGCATATCCCCATATTGGTAGGAGAACATCTTTCACATTAAAAAGACAGGAAAGATGGTATTGGCATATCCCCATATGTGAAGATATTGTAGGTAGGAGAAATGGTGGGGGCAGCAGCCCAATTTGGGCTGTTGTGGCATTTAGGGGTTTGGAACTTGAACCTCAAACCTGGATGTCAATGGGAGCACCATTTTGCACAAAGGATCAGGTACCAAGTACTGTCTAGCACAGTTAGTACCTGCACCATAACTTGGTGGAAAAAATCAAGGTTAGGAAGCAGGATTGGGAGCTTGAAAGGGGTCACCACTCTTGGCCAGCCCCTTGCTCCTTTTGCCTGGAAATTGGAACTGCTTAAGCTCCAATCATATGCAAAGTCTGCTATTTATGTATGAGTACCTTGTGACGAAGGATTCATCTCAATCGTTCCCCCATCATACTCCTGAATCAGTTTCTTCCAGTTCTCATAAGCCACCTTCACATGTTTATCCACCATCACCTGTGTGTCAATCCCACCCACCATTCATTGTTTGAGCATTGAGCAGCACAATGATTGAGCCTTACATAAACAAGATTGAAGAACCATGTGAACCGTGTGAACCATGTGAAAGAACCATTAGCCAGATCAAGAACAATGTCATTTTTGCTACCTTGAAGAGAAGATGAGACTGAAAAATCCTCATGCATAGACAAATTAAACTCTAGGTTGACATAGCAACAATGTGAAATTGTCTGAGTTTGGACCTTCTCTTTTGGAGTCAAAGAATCAGCTGCCCGATGTGTACTTTGATTTTTGATTATAGCAACCAGCTGAAAGATGTTGTTGAAGATAATGCTGAGATTACTATCAGGTCGATATACGTGTTGTTTAAATCCAATTTGACATGTCTGGGCATGCTTGACAGTGGCCTCCCAATTCTTAAAAGACATTCCCAATTTCTGGCCAAGAGACCATGCAACCAACCTTTTTAACACCTTGTGCATGACTTGATTCTTTGCAAAAACCAAGTCTTGGCCTTAAAAATTCAACTGAAAAGTTTGTGAGATCCATGTCCTGAAGACAGACAAGGAAAGAGCTTGCTCCAGACAAAAATGATGAGACAGTGCATGTGACAATTCCTAAGAGAAGGTGAACAATGGCAGGGGATGGACTTACTTGTCGCAGCTTCCCTGGCTGCATTGTCTCAAATCGTAGGAACTGCTCAACAGTGCTAATGTTTAACAAGATCAGGTGCTTGTGGAAAGTACCATCCTTCCTTATACTATCCAAGCGCCATACCTCATCATCCAATTCAGGAGGATGCTTCTTCTCGTATGCTGCCTCCACATAAGAAACAACCCATCTTCAAAGTCACTCCAGGCTTCTAGAGAGGCAGAATTCAAATGTTCAGTCTAAGTCTGCCTTTGTATCTAAGAACAGTACTGAGCTCTGCTCATGGATCAGTTCAAGTGAAGGGTTTTAAGCTTGCAGATCAATGTCACATATTATGGAGTACTTACATTTACCACGATGGTCTTTGACTTGGAAAGGCTCTGTGTTCCCCACTCGCACCTGTATGCCTTCACAATAGCCTGGAGCAACCTTGATTCCCAGACAGAAGTGTTGGCTACGAACCCAGCTAGAGTTGTCAGTGAACTGGAATTCACCAAGAAAACCTTCTCCTTCCTTCAAAGTGACCAAGAGATCTCCAATCAATAAAGGCCGTTTTCCATCACGCTCTTTGACAATATGGCGAGCCTCTAAGTTATTTGAGTATGGACCCAGGTCATCATCTTCAGCAAAGTCTCCTTCCAAAACAATGATCTGAAGCTTGGCAGTCGATTCTGGCCCCACAGACACCACCTGGTTTGTCATCACATCCACCAGCTGGACACAAATGACTGACCCATCCTCAGCTTTCACTTTTGTTGTTGTGAACAGTTTTGTAGGCAGCTTATTTTTGAACACGAGTTGCAGAATCCTTGAATCCTTGGAAGGTGCTTGAATGATCCTCTTTGGTAAAACCCTGCACACGACACAGAGTCACACCTGGATCCTTTATATCCTTGCCTTCCTCAAAACCGAACCAGCAAATTTTCTTTGCAAAATATGCAGCTGCTATTAAGTGCAAGGTGCTCGGGTATGATGTTATGAGCACACTTTGCACTTTCATCAGGGATGTAACTAATGCTTGCAAGAGGAATCTCAGAGTTCATAGGACCAAAGGAATCTCGAGATTGCAAAAGCATCTAACACTAGGGTATCATAGAGATTTTGATTTTCCAAGGGATGACGTTGTCAGAGAGTATTCCAACCAGCGAGAACATTTGACAAACTGAAGACATAATGAAGATCAAGCTTCATGTGAAAGTCACAAGCTCGAGAGAATCTTGAAGAAAGGAGTAATGCTCTGCAAGTTTACCGAGTTTCAACTCTGCAATGGAACTTGTTTCTAAGGGCGCGCTCAAGCTCCTCTTTCACCTGTGCAGGAAACATCAGATCTGTTACCACCTCCTATACGACGAGTCACGACTGTGGCAATACAACACACACGATGCGATAGCTGGATTGGAAACATGGGAGCGAGATTCTAGACTGTAACCAAACTGCAGGCAAAAGCCATGTTGGTAAGGACTTCAAGAGAGATTGTCTCGAGGCTCACCACTCTACGAAACAGACTTTCAAAGGGTGGCGGCAAGCAGGACTCCAACTTCAGTATTTCCATTCCTGCAAGGCTGCAGAAGCAGGGACTTCAAAACTAGAGTCAAATCTCATTTGAACGCAGAAACATCAGCAAGGACTATAGGTCTTCAAGAATCGGAGATTCAGAGACTCATTACCTAAAACGGGTGCGCCGAGGGCGTTTTCTCTTTGGGATGATGCCTTCTTTCGATACTTCCGGGTAGGCATGTTTCTCGCTTTCAGACTCGGCTTCTTGTTGATCGTTGAGTTCCAGACCGTTGGTCGCCATGAGAATTATGAAGTGATTGTAGGGATGAAGATCGTAATTACAGAGGAGTCTCAGAGAATGGCTCAGTCAGATGCCAAATATGAATTTTAACGAAGCTCAGATGTAATTTGCAACTGTTTCACACCACCTTCTTGTTGCAGTGATCTGTTTAAGCTTGAGAAACTGCTCTGCGGAGCTTATGAACATGAGCATCGCCTAAGAAAGTGGCATTTCCACGCAAGAAACAGATTCCACACATGTTCTGGCAGGATTGCTGAGGCAGAAGAGTACTCCACCAGTGAGCTGGAACACTGGCACAGACAAGGCGGACCAGCTGTTACATAGTGCAAAGAAGGAAACAGAAATTAGAAAGAACCTGCTGCAAACTACGTCTTACACATGCAAGGGGGGCACGACCTGCACAACAAAAGAATCCGCTGCACGACGTTGAAGCTCTAAGAGTAGCGTTTAAGATCATGAAGAGGAGAGACGCAAGCTTAGCAGCGGAAGCGCGAGGTTGCGACTTGCAACCTCATGCATCGCGAATCGCGCCTCGCAATTTACGAAATCGTGATCCGAAAACTCAAAAATCTGCGTCTGAAAGGGACAAAAACATAGTTGAAATTGGATCGTTTACGTTAGATTAGAACAGGCGAAGGAACAACTGCAAGAGCGCGATCTACATGTATATAGCTCGCTTCTTTACACAACGAGTGTCGAGAGCTCCATGCAGACTGCACCCTTCAAGAAGTAGAACTCCGAGCACCAAGGGGTAAGTACTAGCAACAAAAGAGCCGCGAGCATTACAGCTTCGTTTGAACAACAGTTTCTCCAGCTCTCAAGTGACTACCTCCGTCTTTTCCAACAGCACCTCAATGGAACCGACGGAGAATATATGCAACCTGACTCATCAACAGGGAATGCAATCCAAGACGCCAGCCAAAGAAACGCAAAGATACGTACCGGGACCCTATGGTCTCCGATGCCGAATAATAGTACTGAAAAATTCTGGGTTCCGAGTACACACCGAAAGGAAGGATCTGCTTGGATCAGGGGCTTATGACCTCGTGACAGACAAAAAGCAACAGGAACCGTGATAAGGTAGTGGCATACAAAAGCAGAACCAGGGAAGCGGTGGAAATAAGCGAATTCGAAGAAAGAAAAAAAGTTCGAGAAAAGATTGCCACCACTGTAATCGTTTAGGTTCTCCTATTTATGACAGGACTATGTGCTTTAAGGAAGAAGAAAATTAACGCAAACTGTTTCCAGAGCTTTGGCTTCCGTAGCTTGAGATGGGGTGGGTGCAGGAGCTGATGTGAACTGTGACGACGACAACGACGAGGAGGAGGAGCCGTCGATGGGATTGCGAAGAGGGGTTGGGACTCGACACATTCTATACTCATGGCCCGCATCCAAATGAACGAACGTTTCTTTATTATCATCCGAATGATTTCTCAATATTCCATCCACTGAACTTTTTGGCGTTCGGCGGTAATCGGCGGTAATTTCATCACACTCGACGGGTGTGGTTTGGAATCCAGGCCACAGCTTTTCGTTAACGAACGATATCCTGCCACGTCTTTTTAGAGTGCAGGTAGTTTGTGGACAGACAGTCGGGGACTCTTCCACTGGGACATAACCGCGTTAAAACGTTTTTGTTTTTGGCGGGCCGGTTTTTTGTTTTTCTTTTGGTTTTTGCATTACTTGTTTAAAAGGCTTCCAAGACTTCAAACTTCAAATAGCCTATTTTAGACTCCAAGAAAAAAATCGAATATTTGATTATCTACGTTGAATTGGAGGAGGTGTGCGGAACAGGGTTTTCACAAGAGGACTTAGCCAAATTTGGCTATAGGTCACACAGAAAGGACATTAGAATTTTACTGGATTCAACTTTGTTTCCGCAACATGCTGGAACTTATTGTTTAAATATGTTGATTTCAATGTTTTTTCCTCTTTGAAATATGGCGACTTTGGGCCATTTTTCTTTAAAAAATCCTGGGTAAAATTCACACTGCTTTGTTTTTGTTTTCCTTTCCTTTTTGGGTTTTTCCCAACCCAAAAGAAAAGAAAACCTGGTGAGTACGATGATTCTAAAATCTGCCAACAGTAATACTGAGTTCCATTTTTCAACATGAGTAGACATTGAACCCAATTTACACTAGAGTTTCCCAAACTACTTATGGTGCATTCACACTGGATGTTAAATGAAAATCTAGGTGGCATCCTAGGTGAAATGGGCGAGAGCTTAATGTTAAGTGAATGTTAGTTTAACATAAAATCTTCACGATAAGTAAGTTTAAGTCTTAAATGATTAATATGTTAATGTTAAATGGGTGATAGCTTAATATTAAGTGAATGTTAGTTTAACATAAAATCTTCACAATAAGTAAGTTTAAGTCTTAAATGACTACTATGGTGTTTAAAGGACTCAACGTTAGAGTCCTTAACACCAAGTGTGAACGGACCTTTAAAAAGCTCAAATGACCTAATTTCTAAAAAGTTTTGTTCAGATCCAATAATGGAATTTTTACTCACAAAAATCATATAGGTTGAATTGAGCAAAAGAGGTTGTAGTTTGGGAATCCAGAGGCCATCGTGTGACAAGTGTCACTGACAGTCCTTTTGCCATTGTTCTGTTTGTCAATTAACACGTTGATCAGGTGCCTATTGTATCCATTAGTTTTTTTTAACCCTAAAGTGTCTTAGCCCTTTTTACACACCTTTTACCTCTATTCAAAACAGTGGTTCCTTTCCCCCCTCCCCCCTCCAATTTTGTGATGTTGCTCCACCAATAGTATATTTAGAGAAATTTGGCAATATTAAAAAATATTGAAGTAGAAAATCATAAGGACCCTTTCATATCAAAGGCAATTGTGGAAAATTTTGGCAATTTTTTTTAATTCTTTTTTTCATGATTCTTTTTTAAAACACAATGAGTTTGTGATGGATAATCATTTTACAAAATGATGAAACAGTGCCCAAAACAATCATTGATTCAAACCCTAGTTATAAGTCTTCTCTGATTTGTTCATCACAAGTGATTGAATTCAACCACAAATAAGATTACAAAACCAATTGTTGGATTCAAATTTTTACATACTCAAAAACCTTTAGTGAAAATTTCAACCAAAATCAATCAAGAGTGATCATGAAACAACAAAATTAATTTGAGCTCATGTGAGGTTGGGTAGGTGCTATCAATGTTTAAATTAGAAGCTTCACCTTTCAAAAAGAACTTTTGAATAGTTGTAATGCATGCATCCTAATATGTCACTCACAATGATCAAATTAGATGTTCATAAACCAAAATTTAGACCAAAATACAATTCTTCACGATGGAATGGATCCTTGCAATTTTTTAATTATGGATGTGAAGTGAAGTTAGGTTGATCCAAGTGTGTGAACTTTATGCCAGCTCATAAGTGAGTTTTTCAAGTTAGCTTCATGCTAATCAACGGCAATCTTCACAGTTTCATTGGCGCACTCCTGAATGTGGGTAGTTGGGTTCATTAATTCGAGACCTCATACATGCCCTTATTTGATCAAAACTTCACTCAAATTTGTATGACAATGCTTGATGAATGTAACATGTAAAGGCTTTTCCAAAGCCCCTTGCAACCACACATTAAGCATTCAACATTAAATATAGGGAAAATATTTATATTTAAACCTTTTTGAGATTTGAAGTGCTTGTCACAAACTCGGTGGGTTGGGTGTTGGTTGCAAAAAACCTTGCAAGGTTTTAAAGATAAACCTTTCCCTTGTGTAAATGAACATTGATTTTTGCACATTTAACAATAGAAAAGGGAAAGAGACATTATAAAAAAACATTGTTTATTCACTAGTAACATTGTAACTAAGATCATTATAGAATCAAGTGCATTTGTTTGAAATAACTAACAAATATGTTAGATTTGATTAAAATTAAGTATGTTTATTTTGACATTTAAAAATTACCTATTTAATCAAAATGAACATTATGCTTGACATGTGGCATATGTGGCACCCTTGTCAAGTTGTTCGATTTTATTACCTGAACTAATGTGATTAAAAACAATCATCTAAATATGCTTAATTAAGATTGTAATGTTATTTTTGATGATGTGGCAATATTCAAAATAAAACTAAAGACTATTTTTTGAAATGAATTACTAAAACAAATGAAAGTAATTTGCAAATTTCATGTTCTCATTTGTTGTTTGCAATTATTCACATAAGAATCAAAATAGGGGACAAAAATTGAAATATAGTAAAATGACATGTGAAAAAATGGAAGATTATATTAAATTTTTTAATTTTAATTTATTACAAAAGTGGAACTTAACTAATGTAAATGTGAAACTCAAACTAAATTTAAGTTTTTAAGATTTGGAATTTAAATTAAAACTATAACTTATTTTTAAAAATAAAAAACATGTGAACTATAATTCTATAATTTCAGAAGTGAAATTCATTTCATTGTGAGATTTTTAAAATAAATTTAATATAATTATTATACTTGATTTTTTTCTTAAATCAAAATACAGAAGTTAATGTTTTTTTTACAATTTTGCAATGGTGCATCCTTGGCACCATCTATTTTATGTTTGACTCATTAGGCATTGGCAAGCAACTTTTACAAAGCTTATATAGTTTGGCTATGGCACATGAGGTGTGTGTAAGTTGTAGGCTCCATGGCAATCTTAAGAATAAAATTTCATGGCAACATGGATGTTCATGGTTGTAAGTTTTAATTGTAACCTTAATGCAAACCTGAGCTAATAGTATGTTATCATGTTGTTTGTGGTTGCAATTAACATGCAAAAACCTAAAGTTTACACACAAGTTCCCAATTAAACTCAAATTATGGACAACAAGTGGACAGTAACAAATGTGATTAGTGCACAAGAAAAGTTATAACAAATAAAACAAACCAATCCAAATTCAATTGTTTCCCTAACCAAAACACCCTTATGAAGCATGCATATTGCAAAATGGGATAAACACACCTTTTTTATGATAACACAAAACAACAATGTGATGAAAAACTATAGGTGCCATATCTTTATCCATTTATTAATTTCCATAATGAATCTTGTCCATCCCTCACTCCAAAATAACAAAATAGAAGGAAAAAATATGAAGTGAGCTCATAAAATTATCGGACATGCATTTTGGTTGCTAGGTTTATATGTGTGGTCAAGTGGTTGCAAAACTTGGATTTCATGAAGTTGACATTAGAAAAGATTATTTTGCCCTCCACACTACCTAGGACCATTACAATCACAATCTCCACAAGCTTCAAGGATGAGAATGTAGTAAAAAGAACCACCAAGCGGGTGGACATGACACTTTAGATTTGTATTTTTGTATATTTGAAAATCACAAAGGGAGCACAATAGTTTGGATTGTCATTATTTTTCTAGAATAGGTTCCATTACTTGCAAAGTTTCAATTCTCAAAATTTAATGCAAATCAAAAGTGATCTTACATGTTTTAAACATTTAAACACTTAAATAGACAATCCTTTTTTCCTCATATGTCATTTTTCCTTATCAAATGTGCACCATTCCTTTTTAAATTAGAAATTTTAACATTGAGGATTAAAAGAACAAAAGGAATTGAAATTGATGAAATTCAATTTTACAAAACATTTGAACACATTTGGTTCAAATGTGTTTTTGGCCCAAATTTTTTTGAACTTTGAATATGTGACATAATTAAAAAACATGTTTAGTGATAGCCAAAATATTTTAAACACTGAACATCCAAAACATTTTGCCTACAAGTTGCCATTCCCACCCATTGGAATCATCCTACTACATCAAGATTGGGGATCTTATCCACTTTCAAAAATTAATAAAAACCTTCCATGCATTCATAATCCATCATCAACCTCCCTTGTTTCAAAAGGTGAAAGATAGTTGCAAATTGAAGAATTTTTTTCTTCTTGGGCACAACCTTTCTTACATTAACCACTTGGTCAATCACATATACATGGCCAGTAGTGTGATATATGTTGGCATGTTTTGTATGTTGACATTCAAAACTAGTGTGTCATTCTCCAACTTTTTGCCCAAGTTTAGGAAGTATATTTTTGTTTGCTATTATGTTCGTGAAACCCATTTAGTTTGGGAGTCAAAAGCTTCTTCTCATGCCTTTAACTTCCATGAATATCTTGCACCTTGCATGGTGCATCTAAATTTCAAGTCTTGCTCCAACTAAGAGCTCAACCCATGGGAACTTGATTGTCCAAATATTGTGGAAGTGTCTTTCCATTTCCCATTCAACCTTCCTCTTTTTAACTGGTTAGGACCTCCAACATCATTAGCATTAAAAGCAATAAGAATTTTGGTAACAAGAAAGCTATCGGAATTGAAACTTGACAAATAATTTTGGGTCCATAGGTGAGGCAACATGTTTTAGATGTTCACTTCCAAACGTTGTCAACGAAACTAAAAGTCTAATTGAGCTTTGATCCAAAGAAAAACAAATGAAACTACAATAAACCCCCATTATAATCATATTTTTATTTGCTTCACACATTTTTTGGTAACCATTTATTTAGTAAGAAACATCATTCTTTAGAATAACCATCACACTCGTAAATAGCACAAAAAAATTGCAAAGCTTTCTTAGTAAATGTGACTTTAATGGCAGTTATCTAGGACAAATATTAAGGTTTTATAAATTGTAGTTCCTTCTAACAATGTTAGTGTTGTTTTGTGCTCAAATTGTGCAAACTAACAACAATGAATTTAGTTGAAGAGAAAGAAAAACCAACTTTATAATGCAAACACGCAAAAGATATGTGAGCTTGCTAAGAAAATAGAAAAATTTAATTTAGTTGATAAAATACACAAGCTAGTAATTAAGGATCTCAAACTCAATGTGACACTAAAACATGCAGAAATCACAACCTTTTTCAAATCTAATAATGCATAATAGAATTTAAAATAACCCACATAATGTTTTTTAACAATTGACACCTTTATACTAGCATAAAAAGGTTGTTTTGTAAATTTTTTGCCTACAATCACAATCTTGTAATAGTTTATATAGAATGTGATTATATCATTTAAATCACGATTCGTTAATGTCACAAAAAAAAGTGGTCACCAAGGGCGTGATTATAAAGGGGGTTTACTGTAGTTGAAATGTGTAGCATTCTTCATTGGTGCCATTATTGAAAATGAATTACAAACCACAACTATAATCAACATAACTTACAACAAATACATCACATATTACTAGCACAAAACCTTAAACACATTGTTTATAAACTCTTGCAATCTATGGAAATCAAAAAAAAATACCAAGAAATAAAACATGGGGATGGGGCATAAGCATGGTAAAGTGTGCCAGCTAGAAACACTTGCTGTTTTTTTGAAAAATATCCATAAAATATACCTTAATATATTGAATCCATGGATATTATTAAATCAATGATCAACAATTAAAAGTTCTTTGACTTCATTGTATTATAGATGTTTTAATATGCATTTAAGTACATTTTTTGAAATGCAAGTACTAGAAAATACATGTCACAATTTTGCAAAATTGAGTTACAAGTACATGAAAGTAAACATCAATTATAATTATTATATTTTCAAGTTGATGAAGGCCTAGTGTGTATGGATATAGTTTGAACTTCTTATATTATAATCATAAATTATCAATGTAAAAGTATTTTGGAAAATTTGAACAACCAACCAATTTAAAACATACTTTTCATCCATTTTTCTTATATAGAAATTCTTTAAATTTTATTTTCAACTTATAATAAACTCAATGAAGTGCTCTATGATTTCAAAATGCAACTTAAACTGGCTTTTAGTAATTATTTTAATGATAATGTTGAAAAGATATTGTTTTTGAAATTAAAACTTTTAGGACTACTTTTTTTTGCATACTTTATTATGCGTGGACCTGGGGTGAAAACAAGATATTTTTCACCTACTTGTTACCTCCAAAAAACCCTTATAACAAGTGCAACAAAACAACAGAGGCTCCCAAAACCCTTTAACCAAAAAAAATAGACCTTGTGAAAAGTTCTACATTATAGATTGTTGCAAAGATGTGAGGCAAATGAACATGTCATGTTTGAACTAATGAAAAATATAATTATGCAATGATGGGACTAAGGAAACATGACATACCTCAGTGTTCCAAACTTGCCAATGAACAGCCATAAGATTGAACAACCCTAAACTAAATAATTGACAATATTAATGTGGAATATGACTTTATTCATTTATAAACAAAAAACACTAAGATTATAATAATCAAAATAGTCTTTCTATTGTGCTTTCAAGCCTCCCCCCCCCCCCCCCCCCCCCCCCCCC
>Ga0209208_10002204_pt1 | contig 27836 bp, 16 predicted proteins | sample S1TSphfallax_3_FD_187694 | JGI IMG/M metagenome (GOLD analysis project Ga0209208, IMG submission 187694) | Host-associated microbial communities from peat moss isolated from Minnesota, USA - S1T2_Fd - Sphagnum fallax MG (SPAdes) (version 2) | ecosystem: Host-associated > Plants > Peat moss >...
GAAAATATGAAAATCTTTCATTTATAAATGAATTTATTTATTTAATGGAAATCATCAAAATTCCTAGTCTCTTCATTCTATTTTTAATTAGTTTTCACCAAATTTGATCGAAGTACGTTTTTTAATTTAAAAAATGACTAGAACCAAAAAATAATAATCTTGATTTTTCTTCAAGACATCAAAACTGTTTGTTTCTTTGATTTGAAAATTTTAGAAAACCAATACCATGGGTTATTGAAAAATATCCACACAACACTAGTTTATAGTTTTAATATTTGGTTGAACAATGTATTTGTTTACTTATTGAGTATTATCTAATATGGGGTATCAAATAACAAGGTTTGAAAATTAATGATCCTTCCTTATTTCAAATCTGAACAATACTTGCACTTGTTAATTTTCCTGGCCATTATTTTTGCAATGTTTGCCTATTGTGTGTAAGGGTTGATTTTAGAAAAATCTAGTGTGAAAATTCCCCAATATGCACTCAAATTTTGTTCTAATTGATATTTAGTTTATAGCTAGATTTGGCTAAATTTTCCCAGGGATGATTGCTTTTTTTGGGGGCATCTTCCTATGGATAATCTCAACTATAGGCTCCATAAAAAAATCTTATAAAACATTAGCAAATAGGTTTTTTGTGGTACATTGTACTATGATATTCATGTGCTTTCGATAAATAACATAATACAATTCAAGACTCTTGTGAGAGCATTTGAAAACAAATCAGTGACAATTCCCTTTGAAAACTTTGAACTTATCATGTTCAAGTCAAAACTCACACAAACAACAAATTGAGTTGTATGGTTTTTAACTTTGAAAATAGGTCCAATAATCATTGATGTGTGAACTTCTCAACTATCTAACTCTTTTGAGACAACTCTAAAATGCATGATAAGAGAAAATGTGACAATTGTGATATAGAGGGATAGAAGGCTGAGTTGTAGTGAGAGAATGCTAGTTCATAGGAAGGCTTAGGTGTTAAGGAAAAGGAGGTTTAGGGTTTAGAAATAACTAACCTAAATGAAACAAAACACACTTCAAGAATATAGGTAGGGTATAAGAAAATTTCAAAGTTATATTACACCAAACAAGTTTTGACAAGTATCTAGGGACATAGATGCTCTATTTGATTCTCTTCAAAAATGTTACTTGGCAAGTTAATATTTAATACCTTGCCCAAACCCTACCAATTACCTTGGTCAATTTTTAGTACTTGGCCAACATTGGTTCAAATTGGTGTTAGCTGATTTTATTTTTCTTTTAATAATAGTCAAGTAGGTTCTTTAAAAATAATTTGGGAAACCATACATGCTATCAATATTCAAAACATTGGCTATCAAATAGGTTACCAAATAATTGATCGATAACCACCTATTATTTTATTGATTTAAAAAATTAAATCATATACATTCCAGCAAAACATGGCATGTAAAACTACATATATGATTATATTTGTAGTTATTTAAGACATGTTTGACTGAATGAGTAATAGTCGTTGTGAATTCATCCTTTTTATCATTCGTTGTTTTTAAGGTTTTTAAGGTTGTAGTTGCAAATGACATTAGTGAGTAGGGAGTGGATCCTTCGTGCCTATGATCACTATGGACATAATAATGAAAGACATATCTAGCATTTAGATGGATCATTAGAGTTATTTGATTGGTTTTAATTAAATGCAAAATAATTTTTTTTAACCATTAAAATGTTGACATGTGACAAGTTCCAAGTTGAACAAACAATATCACATGGTATAGTTTAAACTAAGGCATGTAAAGACTAAAAACATGGGCTAGGAATCTAGGTGGTTTAATTTAGACACCTTGGCCTAACCAAGGCACCTAAACTACATAGCTAGCCTAAATTAGGTTAAATAGTTAGCAAGAGTAAGGATTGGATCCCTTCATTTTCACATTGAGGGGCAAAGTCCTTATCATTGTAGGTCCAACATTTCTATTTAATATAAAATGTAATTGTGTTTTAATAAACATTTTTCCTAACCTATTTAAGTGTCTTACTCAACCTACCTTAGGTTACCTAGATTGTGTAGGAATTACATAGGCATTGCTTGGGCCACCTTGGGGGAGGGGGGTTTGGGGCTACATAGTCTACTTAGGAGTCACATTGGCATACCTAAAGGCTACATACCCTTACCTAGGGTATCTAGGAACTACATAAGGGCCACCTAGGTTATTGAGGTTACTTAATAATGACTACCTAGGCTACTTACAAGATATTTAAAATAAACATAATTTTATTTAAGGTTTACTTAAGAAGGCCTACCTAGGCACTACTTAGGCTACCTAGACTACCCAAAGCTTACCTAAGCTACGTAGAGGGTATTTAGGTTATTGAAAATGGTGGAAGTCTTGTTGTAGGGTGTAATTGTTCATTTGCATAGCAAGGACATTTCATATTTGAGAAATTTCCCCCATTTTGCCCAGGAGCATTTCATTTTTTCATAAACCCCCCTCCCCATTTAAAAATGCCCACCTAGTTTTTATGACATGGAACATCCTTGGAGTAGGGGTTTACCCTACACATAAACCCCCTATGACATGAATTAAGTTACAAAGGCATGTATGGGATTTCAGCACAACAAGTTGAATGTATGCAAAGGTTCAGGTAGGGAAGGGGGAGTCACTCTTTGTATTTATTGGTCACCCTTGTGTTTGGATTGTATTATTTTATTAGCTGATTGTAAATAAATGGATGTCAATATCTGTCCTTGGTTCATTTACAAATATGATAAAATTTGACTACTGGTAAACATGCAACATTACTTATGAATGAAACTATATTTGCAATAATTTATAATTATATTAAAATTTTAAATCTAATTATAAATAAATTCATAAAAAATCCTTAAAATTAATTTTAAAAAATACCTTATTTTGATCTGACATCACTTTTGCATAAAGGTATGTGAACTACAGACAGTAAACAAAACATGGAAACAACAACAATTGTATCACCAACTGGATACGGAAACCAACACTATGGAGTGGTCCAGACCCTGCCCATTATGTTGGGTAAGGTGCTAGGCAACCTTGGCAACACACCCAAGATAATGGGTAAGGTGCTAGGGGACCTTGGGGATGCACCCAAGATAATGGGTAAGGTGCTAGGTGAGCTTTGCAACGCACTTAAGATAATGGGTAAGGTGCTAGGCAGGCTTGGTGATGCACCAAGATAATGGGTAAGGTGCTAGGCAAGCTTGGTGATGCACCCAAGATAATGGGTAAGGGCAAGACCATTCCATGACATCAAGGTCTGAGGTAGCAGATTCAACAAGTATAAAAACATTCATGTTTAGTATTTTGGTCATACAATTACAAGTGAAGATTATGTGAAGGTGGGTGACCTCAAAGTGTAAGTGGTGGACACAACAGGCACAGGTAGGGTATTTCATCCCTTATCCAGGATCCAGAGCATTGTCGTTCAGTTGTAATTTCAGCATTGTTTTCCAGTTTTTCAATGATGAAAACTTTGTGATCTGATGACCCTTACATGGCAATTGAAGAAATTCACATTTGGAAATTGTTGATAAGCAAAGCAAATTTGTCTTGACTGTGCAACATATGTTATGCGATGAAGGTTGGTTGTGATCAGCCCTGTGGTTTGCTAATGCATGTGGGCTATCACAACAACAGAAAGAGGGGCAATTCCAGCACTTCCTTTAAGACAAGGTGATGAGGCTCATGAGTAAAGTTCCAACTCATGTTTGTGGATAGTTGTTTGAAATTTACATGACTCAAAAGGTAAGGCTTAGTTGGAGTGGACACAAAGATCCTATATGAACTTGAAAATCAAGAACCTTAGGTTGAAAATAAGGGTGACCTGCCAACATAACAAACATTGCAAAGATGCATAGAACCCACCTGCAGTCAAAGGAGAGAGTACATATGGTGTAGAGAAAGGTGATCTCAGTGGCTGGCTAATGTCAAGCTTGTGTTTCTTGCATGACTTAGGGTCAAGGTCTAAGAAAATTCTTCTACAATATGTGTTTAACATGCCACAAGCACAGACCCCAACTTAGCAAGGCTACACCAAATGGCACTACTGCCAGTCCATTGGTCCTGCATCATGAGCGCATGTACGGATTCTTGAGAGGCTGGAATGCAAGGTCAGATGTGCATGTTGTGTACAAAGTTGCAGTACCATGGCAGTTGTCAACAAAAAGCACAGATACCACAGTCAAGCTGAGAGGGGCAGACAGGAGAAATGCAAGACTGTATGTACAATGAACTCGGGGAACTGGGTGACTTGTATCAACATGGTTAACTCGTCAATTGCAACCCTGTACTTTGAAGGGGTTTTTGCATCTGAAGCTATTTAGCTATAATACTAGTTCACAAATAATTGTTTATAAAGACTCTGGACTTCAATAAAATTCTGATGCTCTGTTTCTGTGCAGCAACCAATTCTATCATTTGTTGATCTACAGGTGAAGCTCAATTACTTGAGAGGTAAGAATGTGCATTTTTTCCATGAACATGTTCATTGCAAACTAGTAAGGTTGTAGATTGGTTGCAATGCATGGATATTCTCCTGTGCGAAGGCATGGATGACTGTGGCCAAATGTTGTCTTTGAGTCCTTCATTTTTAAGGAACTTCTAATTTCACTCCATTGTAGCTGTGGCCTGTGCTGCATGCTTGAGCTTCTGTGGTTACAGTACTACTGGGAGATCCACAAAAATCCTTGCTGCATCTCTTGTGATGCTTTACAAGGTGTGCACAGTGAGGGTAGTACTACAGTACTACAATGTCAGCAGATGCAAGTACCAGACACAGGTAATGTAGATCTCAACTACAGATCTGAATGGGAAGTGTTGTCAATGACAATCAATGTGAAAAGATGAGCTAGAATTGGCATGATGTATCCAGTGAATCGGATGCAGCTCCATATCTGTTGCTTTCTCTTCTCATTTGGTGACAAGTTGACGAACCAGTCAAAGCGCTTGCATAGGTTGTGAATTTTCAAGTGCCGAACTTGGATCCATAGATGGCCAAATTCTACTGCAGCTTTGAGAATTGTTGATGCTAATGCTCCAGTAAACCTGGTCTTGAATCCAGTTATGTGTGGGTAGGAGCTGCAATCAGGTCCGATCAGCAGTGAGTACAGATCGGCAACGATGTCAACAACCCAGATCCAAATCAGAGTGGCCAGAGCTGGTTTGAGAGGTAAGATGGTTTGGCTGTGTGAATTGCAGCAGATCAGTGCAATCAGCAGCACCCATAAGAGTGTCAATTCATTCACATTTGGTAAGGTTCTGTATGTGAATTGTGGATACATGTCCAACAGCAGCCCATCCCCTTTGGCCCACTTGAAGAATCTCACTACTTGGAACCTGTTTGCAACAAGAGTGCAGTATAGAAGTGTCATTGTATGCAGATGTCCAGTACTAGAGATGTTGTCACTTGCACCAAGAGTGCAGAACATTGCATGCAGATGTCCAGAAGAGATATGTCTTATATAGCATGGGTTTAGGGTTTGTAGGTTGACAATGTACATGTGTACCTACCTGCCATTGTCCCACCATGGATGTGTTGCTCGAGCGTTGGCAGCAGACCACAACGGTAAGGAGCAGCGCTCCTGACAATCTAAACAGAATGCGACATCCTCGCCTCCGCCTGTCTTGGGGAAATCTGTGCAGAACCGAACATCAGTTCGTCGCATGAGCAAATTGGCAGTCACACCCCACCCGACTGCCTGCTCGGGGAATCTCTCGCTGATGGACCAGAAATACAAGATGTGGCTCAAGTATGCGGCATTGGCAATCTTCGCGGAGTCGGATCTGGGAAAAGAGGTAAGACCCACAAACCCACAAGTTCTTGAGCCGTGGGTTTTGATGGAATGTGCGTAGTGGTGGAGGATGTCAACCTCCGGCTCAACATCATCATCCAGAAACAGTATCCAGTCTGCTGCAGATTCCTCTATCCCGCGGTTGCGAGCTGCCGATGCACCCATGTTCTTCGGCATGCAACGGACACGGACTCGACCTGTATACTCGCTCTCGAACTTTTTGACTTCATCGGCAGCTTCAGTTGCAGATGGGTCGTCAATCACAATGATAAATAATGTGGAGACTGTTGCCGGCTGCTCGATGGAAAGGATTTTCCGAAGAGCTTGCACATTGACACGATAAGTGGGAATGACAACGTCGATGCAGAGCATCGTGGGTGGTGGCAGCAGGTGGATGTATGTGGACTGGAGAGTGTTGATCGCCGATTTGAGCACTGTGTTCTTCCAGTCGATATGTTGTCGCTTGTACCTTGGCTCACCATTTGCGCCACCTATTGCATTCGTCAAGCGGACCTCCAGTAAGAGACTGGATGCATTCCAGCCTCTGTAAAGCTCATACACAAACGGATCAGCATCCTGGTTGACGAATTCTGATGGGCAGAACGCAACACCCATTGCTTCCACATGCAAGCGATGCACAATGGGGAAAGTTGGAAAGCCTGGTGAGCTTGTATCGTTGAGAGCCACGCACCCAAATCCGAATGGCAAACTATTCAGACTGGCGATTTGAGCAAACCGATCAACAACCTGTGAGTAGTGTCACACACAGACAGACACCATGTTCAGGAAGCCTCAATACTATACACCATGTCCATTTCTTCTTCTTCAAGAGCCCTGAACCCTGAACCCTAAATCCTCTAGTCAAATTACAGTTCCTGGTCCAAGCAGACCAAAGACTTCAACACGAAATTCCAAGAACTTGTAGTACAAGCTTCTACCTAGTGTGCAAGCTTCTTGAAAGTTCTTTCACTTACCAAATCAAACCAGTTTCGCCTTTGATTGTCAGATGACTGCTGCTCGCAATCAATGCAGACATCATCCCCGAGCATGGTGAAGAAGTCACAGCCATCGTCGTATGCTCTTTTGATGAGTATGTTCAACATGGCACAAATGGGTGCCACTGACTCTGCTCCTGCTACAGAGTCCTCAAGAGATGATGCTGCATGTGCAGCATGTGCTGCTGGCCATTCAGTGACTACTGTCACCTTCTGTTCACAGAAAGCTTCCTTGAAAAGATACGCCGAAGAATCCCTTCTATAGACTGCGTCATCATTGTCAACTGCGACATACAAGTTGCTCCCTGATGGTAGCTTCAGATTACCAGAAATTTGTCGCAGGTAAGAGTGGAGATCCACCATGGGCGACTTCATACCTCGACTAGTGATGGGCAGGATGATCCCCAAATGATGCTGCTCTTGTTGTTGTTGTTGTAGCACTGTCGAGTACTGGAGCTTCATGATTCCTTCTGCCATGACTGATGATCTGGTCATTTGTTACCAGGCTCAGATTTATTGATTGGAGATCTTTGGTTGCCAAAAAAAAAAGGTGATCTGACTGACTATTTAGATTGTTGACCCTGCTGCAAATTTCTTCAAGGGGTTCAAAAACTCCAATTTCAATCACAAGGACTAATAAGAGAGGGAGAGAGAGAGAGAGAGAGAGAGACACACACACACACACACACACACTTTCCGGACTGCCATGGGACCATGATCTTATAAGGACAAGAGTGGACGCTTCCGCTGCCATGCCTAGTTTTGATTTGGGATTTAAAAACGAATTGCACAAGTAACATGACGCTTCCGCTGCCATGCAGAGTTTTGATTTGGGATTAAAAAACGAATTGCACAAGTAACATGTGGCAACAACTCTCTGTGTAAATAGCCCTAAACCCTAAACCCACAAATTGAAGTGTGAGTTCAGTCAAGATTACTGTAGCCTAGGGTTCAACCTCCATATTAAAAAGATGAATAATTAATTAATTAATTTGGAAATAAAAGAAAATTCGTTTAAAAATTTTGATTTGATTTCTTTTTTCATGATCTACAATGATAATGTTATGTTATATGAGGGAAATTATTCAGATCATAGCTTACAATATAAGTAGGATGGTTTTCCACACCTCAGTTTCATATTTTCACTATTTTAACGACCATTTGATAGCCAAGTTGTGACTGACTGTCACTGAATAGCAGCAACCTGGAGAGACCAGGGTTGTCCATGCATTGATCCATCATGTATGTTGGCCAGGAGCAATGCATTATTATGCAGGTAACACCCAGCTGCTTCAGCTCTACACTTCTTGTTCACTGTCGTTGAATGCGGAAATCATAATATTGCATGCTTTTCTGCCCACTCATTGATGGCATTATGAAATCATAAAGTTGTGGACACATTTGTGTAACCCTGGAATTGGGCTGGGCCGTGCCCATTCCAGTATGTAACCAATTTGGCAAGGATCATTTTGGAATTGTTGAATTTGTAAATTGCTGATATTTGAGCTGTTGTTGCTAAACCATGGAATCTGCTGGAATGTTCCAATGCAAACTCAAACCATTGAAAAAGAAATAGAGACAAAACCCTATATGTACATATAAACAAGGATGGAAATCCATCCACAACAAGTATAAGGCATGTCAAAGCAAATGTAATCGCACAAGAGAGGAAAACCAAAACAATCAAAACAATAGTAATGAAGTAGAAGACCTAATGCTAAAAGGGCATCCCTGATGCTAAAAGGGCATCCTATGCCACAAATCAACTAGTGATGGAGGTGCACTAGCTACTATGTGTGGAAAAGATGAAGAATTGTGATTAAGCACAACACCTCATTGAAGAATCATAATGGCTTGCGCACATTGGAAGGCTATCGACATTCGTTGCTTATAATAAGATATAAGCATCAAAGGTACCAAGAAGTTTTGTTGATGGCGCGTTATATTAGCATGTACATAAGAAGTAAAAAAGGAATTAAACAAGGATGGAGACAACGATAGGTCTCTATGGCAAGGGGAATGAAATCATTTCCTAGTGCTCACTATGTGTAAGATCATACCTTGTTTTGGGCGGCAATTGTTGCTACATGCACTATCATCATCAAAGCACATTACACCAAATCTATACAAATTTGATTAACAATGACAATGTCCACCAAGGTTTGAAAATCATCTTTGGTGATAACAATATCAACTTGTTTTTGTGTATGGTGGGGGAAAAGGTGTGAAACATTTTTTTGTATGTGAGTTCCACTTTCCGACACAATAGTTATAATGATATCTCAAAGTGTATCGTGGGCTACAATGTGCTCACTCTTCCATGGGCAATGTAATAAATGAATAACAAAATCATTGATGGTATGACCACATTAACATTGTGAAAGATGTGTTGTTGTAAGATGTGGTATATTGAAACGAATACATAACATTGTAAGAAAATGGGCTAAAGACAAATAAAATGAAGGGGTGTTAGGATGAGCTAGTAACCAAACCCTTGTTGTTGGATTTGCACAAGAGCGAAGACATGCTCACATGACATCCGAAAGAGCGTCTGCTAAAAATGAAGTAAATTCTTGTTCATGTAGTTGGTCCATCAAAAAAATTTGCATCTGAAAATAAGATTACAGTTCACTAAACTCTTGAAAAGCAAGACATGTGATCAGATGACCTCAAGTAACATGGCATAAGTATCTTGTAGTGTTACTTGGAAATGATGAGTACTGGTCTTTACATGTGCCATCACATCAAAAAGAATAGGAGGATCATTTTATTAGAAACGAAAGATTAGTGTAAGAGTGATAAAAGCCCAACATCCTAAGGCGAGGGCAACAAGATGAACCACTAAGGGAAGGCTTAGCCCTTCTAAAAAAGCAAGAAGAATGACCTGATGATGAGCCAAATGGCACATTATGGTGTTAAAGGATCCTAAACCTAATAGTTTTTCCAACATAGTTATGGTACAAGAATCAAATTTGGTGTAATGTTGCAAGATACCTTATGATGGATATACAATATAGTGTAGGTAGCCCAACCACTAGGCATAACAAAGTGAAAACAACACAAAAGCTACCTTAGGATCTATAAGCATAGGAAGGTAAAATATTGTGTTGAGGTTCCCCTAAAGTACTTTTGATACAAAGGATTCCACAAATGGCAAAGAACCCCTTAAAGCACCTAGAATCCGAATACCAGATTTAGGTGTAAAAAAACCTAGAGGAAATGATATAAATTGGTTTAACCTTTGTGGAGACCAGGCTACACACTTCATTGGTTGCACTAAATTTTTTACTGATGTAAACTCCTTGTGTAATTAAAAAAAAATAGATACCATATCCAAAGCATGACCAAATATGTGGGTATCATCCACTAATGAGGGAAAAACACAAAGAAAAGTGGGTTATTGTAGTAGGACGAAAAACACGAAAATGAGTTAATGCAAACAACACTCTTTCCCAAAGGATCCCTTTATCAAGGACAGAAAGATCCACAAGAATAAAGGTTAAAATTAAGGTTTAAGTATAACTTTCAAACAAGGAATAAATCAAAGTTATGCGATTAAAAAACAAGAACATAAGAACTAAGAACCAAAACACAAGATGTGCAAGACAAATGTGAAAATGGATCTTTATTATGCTAACATATGCAAACATGAACATGAAAAGAACATGACAAGGTTATGGTGTAAGATCAACTTTAAAATTGGTGTTGAACAGACTAAAGGAAATGATGGGTCCTATTTTTATTTATAACCTTTTGGGGACTTAGCTTAAAGAAGCTTTTATGTGTGCATTGAATGATTTTTTTTTTTGAAAACCTTCCTAATTGAAAAATAACTATGAATTAACTGAAACTTCATTGAAAGTTAACTAAGATTTAATTAGGAATCAATTGGGAATTAATTAGAGTTAACTAGAACTTGACTAAGAGTTAATTAAGACTTAATTGGGATTTAATTAGGACTTAACTAGGATTTAACTCAAAGTTGACTAGGAATTAATTACAAGTTAACTTGAACTTAACAAAAACTTAACTAAAGTCAACTAAAAATGAATTATGAGTTAAATGGAAGTGAACTAACACTTAACTATAAATTAACTAAAAGTGAATGAAACTAAACAAAAAGTTAGATACGTGAATGAACATTTAAATGAATGCACTTCATGGCATTGGCATCTGTGACACCCCCTTTTGTGTACTAGACTTGGATGAAATGAATGTGAAATCCCCGTGTTAAGAAACCTTTGAGAAATATAATGGAAATGGGCATGCATAAAACTAAATGAACAAATGTGAAAGGTTGATTGAAGGTGTTGATACAAGACCCCAACTTTAGAAAAATGGTTGTTTGAAATACTGAGTTAAACACATTTTGAACATCCACCTAAAATACCACCCACTCTAGATGTAGAACTAACATAACTTTAACCCCATGAACCATTGTTTCGTTCCCACATGGCATTGCCACCCCAAATCATAGTAGTGACATACGAAATACGCGTATTTTTCGAAGGTGCTCAAAAAGAAGTATTTTCAAGTATTTTAAAATTTGAAAATGTGAATACGTGAAATACATGAATATGATGAGCAAAACGCTGAACAAGTTGAGCTTAAGTTGTGCCCAAACCCAAAGACAACGATGATCAAGTATTTTCAAGTATTTTCAAGTATTTTCAAGTATTTTTTAAAAAGCCCAAAAAAACGTATAATACGCGTATGTTTGAATCGAATTGAAAGTATGTCACTACTATGCCCCAAATTGGTGTGGACTAAATTGTTTTGCAAATGTATTTTTGAATTGAATAACTAGTGTGTGGGCAACTAATCGATAAATCACCTTTCCAATCGCAACGGGTTGAATGCCTTCAGTTTATTTCTCCAAAGCCAATAAATCACAATGCAACAAGCGTGCATGATACTAATGGAGGAACATGACCACAAATGATGTGCCCACATGTATATATTTTAAAATCAAAGCCATTAGCAAAGTCATCAGGGATAAAACAATCTTGTAAGAGTTCATACACCATACTAGAAGGACCATCGAATGAAAGACGTGATGAACATGCTAAAGAAAAAATAAATGTCTTTTTATCCAAAACAAAATCCATCTTTGGATGAAAATCATCGACAAAAGGGGGGAGGTCAACCTCAACCAATGGATGAAGATGGCAAAGGGCCACAATGGTCTTAATTGATGGGGTTGTAAGAGTGTTGGGGCCAATGCATGCATTACTTAAACATACTCCCGTTCATGAGCAATTGTTCATGTGTGACGCAATTATGTTGATGGAGGTGGAGTAGGGTTTGGTGCAATACAAAATGCAGTAATAGCTAATTATATAACATCAAAATCACAAAACGTTTTTTATTGTCCTTGTTAGGAAAAGGAATTTCTTACTTAACAAATCAATATGTAGTAGACAAAATGATTTGACAAGACTAAGCATTATTATAAATCGATTTGACAAACTTGGTTAAATTTGAAAAAAATTAATAAATGTAAAATATACAAAAACACTCTTTAAACACCATAACCAATGTTTAAAAACATTAATTTAACATTGTTTAAATGGTATTTAAGCATTGTTTGACAAATCCCATGATGCCATATCATTTTATTAAGATTATTTCAAAATTATTTCAAGGTGTGTTGTTCTCCTTTTATCTTAAATGTATCTTTAAATTTTAATTCAATTATCAACAATTGACATCCTAACTTCAAATACATTAAATACAACTTTTTGTGAAGGCCATAAGACTTAATTATAGGAATTGTTTTAGCAAATGTATGCCTAGAGGGCATAAACACAAGTCCATTTTATTTTCACATAAGGGCATGGGTAACGAGTATGGAAAAGGGTGATGCCCATCAAACATGAATCTAGGCATTTGCATAAAATAATATAGTCATAATTCACATCTTTTCAAGCAAAAAAACACATGTTTAATTCAAAGATGTGTGTGAATGTGAAAGTGTCACATTCAATTTATAAAAAATGTTTGAACTTTTAACAAAATGTTTTGTACATATTTTAATCCTACTTCAATAACTAACTTCTAATTATCAAAGTTGTAGGTTAGATAATTGTAAAATTGTATCCTCTAGGTGATGAAACAAATTTAACAAGTTAAAGTCATTGATGTCATAAGAAACGTTGATGGCAACCAAGTGCCTTGAATTATAACCTTAGCGAATGGACACATACAAATTGGTGGCAAGCACAGAACGCACTCTCAAAATTTCCAAGCATACACACAAGAAAGAAATCACATGTTGACAATCTCTCAAATAGTTGATGTTGCATTGAATTTCACTCAACACAATTGCATCAATAGAATGGAATATTTTGCAACCCAAATAACTATGTAAAAAACATCAAACCTCACAATCAATTTCATTCAAGCAAATGTATTTAACTTGACATGAACAAGCACTCAACAAAATTCAAGTAGTTACATTCAACTTCATATAAACATGTATTAAGTTTCACAATTCACACAAACATGTTACTAGCTTTAGCTATCTTTAGTAATTATTGCACACTCTTTTACGGAATGAAAAATGGTGTAATATTTCTTCTCTCTTTCATGTGAATGTTGAAATTAAATTAATGTAGGCAACATACTAACAATTTGTAGAACAAATCACAGGAAAAAACATCTCTAACATCCAATTTTCCACTATGTGCCATAGAATTAGCCATTCCACATTTCTACCAAGCAGCATTGATGATTAGGAAATTGACAACAATCAACTTAAATATACTTCAAAATTAGCAATTAGTTCATCTAGAAACTTGAAAATTCCTATCTTTCATGAAAAATGTTGACCATGATGAAAACAACAATGATAGACAATAGTTGGTTGGAAGATATAGGTTGAATGAATGTGATCAGGTTTTGTTTAAAATACCATATGTCACCTTGTGAATATATGTTAATGCTTAAGTTCAATCAACAAGGTATTTGTGGTCAAACATGAAATGGAATACCAATCAAAAATCTCAAAATGAAATTTCAATTATGAGGTGGGTCCTTCTACAATTTAAACATGAATGGATTTTTTTATAATTTCGCATATATTTTCATGTCTTTGGGAAGTATCTTCTTTCTTTTTTGTGTCATGAACATTATGAGCAAAAAATGAAAAGTACAAGTGATTTCTTGTATGGCATGTCTTAGTTAGAAAACCAAGCAAATTAAATGATGTTAGTGTCCATCTTGGCTAAACCTCAATGATTTCATGGCCTTCATTCTATTCTTATCTCACTTAAATGTTCACTATCCTTGCATTTCATCTAATTTCAAGGAATTTTTTTTTCAAATATTATTTTAATTTTTTAATGTCTACGATCTAACCTCTATAGGTAGAAGGAGGAATCAAATGTTTGCATTGCATCTAAAAGTTATTCCCATATTCTATTCTTGTCCATAATGACATTCCTTTCTTCACAAGAACTTCCTTGAATTATGTTTGGATGGATTATGGAATTTAAATCTTATCACTTTGTTAGGTTGCACCATTTTTGTTGATTAATTGGTTGATAATTGTTGCAGAATATTGTGAAACATACGTCAAGGTTGAGATATACTCGTGTGCAACTTCTTTTCAACAACAATTATTCACCGTTTGGTTTGGTTTCTTTTCCAAAAGAAAAAAACAAAGAGAAACTCATAGATTTATGACTTTCATTATTATGTAAATCTTGTTGCCAAGGTTCTTATACAATTTGAAAGATACATATTTTTATTTTTATTTTGAAATTGTAAAGATTTAATAATGGAGCATGACATAATAAAATGGAAAACAACAACAATCGTGCTCTTATAATTAAGTCTTGTCATTTGCTTGTAAATTGGACTTGACCCACATACTCTTTGATTAATTCCACATTTAAAGCATGATTTGAATTGTAATTTGAAATAACTTAAACACTTGAATTGCTTAAACCTCTTACATAATGTTGAACTTAATAAAGAACGACAATTAGGTTTTTCTATCTATTTTAATTTGATATTGTGTATCTCTTTTATGAACGTATTAAGGGTCAATAAAATAAAAATTGTTCTTGAGTTTCTATTGAATATATACATGACAACAATCTAAAAACATGATGTGTGTAGAAAATTATGTCAATATCTCAATGTGGTTTTTCATTCATTTTCAAAAAAAGTAAAATCATTGTCACTTTTCTCACATTTATTGACCAAATTGAATTTATGGAAATGACTTGCATTGATATGTGAATTATATAGTTGCAACAATTAGTTGGTATCCTTTTACACTCTATTTTTTGGTGAACAAGATGTCAAGCATTAGACCTAAAGTTTATGTACAATGAATGTGTTGCATTGTCTTTTTCAAAGTTTTTCAAAAATTAAACCAAAGGTTTGATTTTATTTTGTGTGTGTTTTTCTTTTGTATTCATCATTTATCCTAGTTTTTTTGGGACACATGGTTGAATTGTTCTGTTACTACTAGTCTTTTGACATAAATTCAATATGTTGGTTAATGCTTCACATGAAATTCCATGCAGTGTTGGGAGCTTATGCAAGTCATTGGGGATGTTGTGGGTAGTCAATATAATACATTTTACTATTGAATGTCCTTAATCATGGGTCCAACTATAGTTGGTAAATCCAAATTCCTAGTTTTGTTTTTGGTTTTGTTTTCTCATTTATTTGGGGTTCTTTTTCTTCTTTTTTGTGTTTCTTATTTGTCAAATGTAAAACATCCAGAACCTTATTGTTAGGTGATCATTCAATTATTTTTAGGTTGATTTAAGTTGTAGAAATGAAGGGATATTTCGTACTCATAAAAAGGATGATAGTTTAATCATCTTGACAAAGTTTATTTTGTTGCCTTGGACATCATCATGAAACATTCATTTCGAACAAGTTTTTAAGGTAATAGAGATCATTCTTACACCTATCAAGAAAAATCATCTCTTGGCATTTTTTCCCACTACTTTATTTAGGGTGAAAAAATGGTTAGATGGTTCAAAAGTGACATTTGAAGTCCATAATCTAACACTAGTGATTTTTTTTACAATTTTAACAATTATCAAACCATAAATCCTATAATTATCCCTTATGCTTTTAATCATAAATATTAATAAGCCAACCTATGAATATCCCTAAACGTGTGATTGATCAAAAAATTCATGCAAAAAATTAAAATTTCTAATGTCAAATGAACTCTCAAGGATAAAAAATTACAACAATCATGTCATTTAAAACTTTTAAAAATTACAAAATACATATTAAGAAAGTTTCAATGCACTTCACTATTAAATTCTTCATTTAATGATGCTTTATTTATTAGTATTTTTTGACACTACTTTGACATAGTTTTTGAGGCCACATTTGTTTTTTTAATGTAACAAATGTAGCATTGTCAATTCTAAAGTCTATTACAAGTCCATAATCTTCTTAGAATTCATCCAATTTTTTTGTGATGTTGCCCATTGAAGTCTATAATAACATGAATAATTAAAAAACTAACAATGTTAATTTTGAATATGTCTTTAAATTTTACATTTGTATGTAATCCAAAAAAATTACAAGTGTGACAGTCCAAACCATCCACCTATTCATGTTTTTACCCTTTAGGACTAATATACTTAAGTGCAACAATAAAAAAATTAAATGTTTTTAGGTTATAACATCAACCTATTAACCTATGGTATAGGTTAGTATTTGCTTGTAACACCATAATGTTTGCATGTTTATCTTAAGCATGACAATCAACCCAACTTTATTATAAGTCACCAAGTCAACTTGTTGTTGAAGGTTCCATTTAATATGAAATGATATTGCCAAAATATGACAAAAGTAGATGTGCAAATTCTAAAGTGTAAGTATGCATCATTTTGTGGAGATATCTTTGCATTTTCATAGATATCTAATAAATGTGTGCAATGACCTTAGGTGCATAAGGATGATCTATTTTACTTTATGTTTTGAATCTTGCTTCTTTGGATATGTAGAGACAAGAAAAATGTGATTCAAAATCCTTCATGTGATTTAAAATGTTTATAAAACTATGCCTTAATCTTGATTGTGCAACCCACTTTTATTAAGTTAAAAGGAAGTGAAAATAGAAGAAAAGAAATATAAGTTGCATTATCCCATGTATACAAGAATTGAAATTTCTTGGTAGATAATGGACCTAAACTTCCCATTTATTAAGGTGATTAAAGTGGAGCTAATAAGGGGTTCTAAAAACATAGGTTGGTTAAAAGAATGGGTCAATAGTGGAATTAACCTTATACAAAATGGATATGGTAGAATTGGGAGAGGATATTTTGTCATTTACCATTTTTTTGCTTAGGTGTGGCCAGTTCTTTTGAAACAACGTGCACCATCTTCATGGGTTCATATCAATGTCAGGCAAATGATGGTTTTTTCCATACCCCACAATCTAAAAATATTGAATTATGATTGGTTTGAGAATGATTTATTTTTTGTTGACGTCTTTTGGTTTTATTTGTAGGTGTTTTGATCTTTCATACAATAAAGGCCATGACACAAGAAATTAAACCCAAAAGATTGTTAATTTTTTTGCAAGTTGTTCAAAGTTGGATTGGAAATGAAGATAAAAATGTGGATGTTGAATCCATACAATTAAACAACTAAAAATTAATTGTCCCATATGTTGGAAAAACTTAACCATAAGGATGTATATCGTGTGTACATTCAATTTAATATTGAATAAAACAATTTATTTTCATTTTAAGTGTGCAAAACATTTTTACATGTGGGGGCATTCTCAATGAATTATTTTTCTTCCACTTGCTTGGTGGCTAGTTTGTTGAGAAAAGAAAAAAAATTGACTTTGGAATGGGGTGTTGGCAAGGTAAAGTAGATAGTCATTACTTTGTCACAAAAAAAAACTAAGCATAACAAGTTTTGATGTATTGAAAATAGAATTATTTATTTATTTAATGATTAGAATGAGGATACTTTTTCATTTTATCACAATGATGCTGAATAATCACATATTTAATATGCATTCAAATATATATATTTAAAATAATTATAATCTTTTCCTATTTTTTAAGTTGTCCAACCTTTACAAGTAGGTGAAAGTAGATGAATTATTGAATATTCTCCATTTTCAACAAGACACCTTTAAAATGTATTTGTAAGTTTTTACAATTTAAATATTATAGTAAAATACATCAAAATTTTAATGGAAAATGATGTTTAAACTCAATTTCACTAGTCATTTTCAAACATACTTGTTATCTACTTTTATTGTGCTAAAGTTTCTCATTTTTTGTAATCACCTCACTATAAATTCAAAGAAAAGCGCCATGCTTTTATTCTGTTATTTTTATTAATTATTTTCAATCTACTTTCTTCTACTTATATAAAAAAACTAAACCATTTTTTTACTACCTTTTCTTGACTACTTGTTTATATATATTTTACCATGTTTTCACCCAATGTTCAAATTGATCATGTTAAGGGATTCAATATTCTCAAGAGGTGTTGTGTTTTATACTAGCTAGATGTTCAAATGTGCAATTTGAAACAAATTAACAACGATCATCATCCATTGGCAAAAACAATTATGGACTATGCATGTCACTTTTTAGCATTTACCCAATTAGAAGTTAATGAGCACTTATTGAATGGCCATCTTAAGAGCCATAAAAGATTATTTGCAAAAGAATGAACAATAGCCTTGGACAATTGTAATAATAGCCTTTGATGGGGTTGTAATACATGTGGTGGAAGGCTTAAAGTATGACTATCAAGTGCATTATGGTCACTAATGACAATTAGCAAATTGTAACATCTATGGTAGATGAAGGTTGTCATTTTCTTTTCATAGTACTCTAAATGGCATGTATTTCTTGGAGTATGTTTTGTTCCCTTACTCATTCTTTTGCTTGTAAATCAAATTTTGCTTAATCACTAAAAAAACAATAATACCCAATGATGTCAAATAATGTTCATGGTCTTGGCCATTAAAGTAGGATTTATTTCTAAAACTTCATACTTCATAAATAACTACTTACAATGGTAACTTCCTTTTGATCTAATCTCATGACTTTATTATTCTCATAGGCAAATAACCTATGTTCTTTTTCTTTGATTTGGCATGTGGGCATCATGGATGCAATGGAAGAAGTATTGTTATTTATTGGAGATTGCCAACATACAGTAAATTGTGTTAATTGTGTTGCATTTTGAAATAAAGGTCCCAATATAAAAGCTAGGTTATCAAACAAACTTTTCTCCCCTTGAAATGAACTTGAATTTAAATTGATGTAGTTGAATTGTGGCACAAATTTACATTGAAAAAAAGGTCTTATCTACAAAAGTTGTGTTGTTTATTTAAAGAGAAACAATTATGGCGTATCTAGCCACCCAAATTGTAGATCCATCTATGTTAATGTCTAGTTGGTACCACCCATCTTTTATTCGACAAACAAGTCATAACTTCAAGAATTTTCATGTATTAACAAATTACATATCATTCCATGAACTATGTTTATTGTTATGTGATCATGAACATAGTATGGGGAAAATGAGTTAGTGTTTTAACATCAATGGTTTTTTTTTTTCTCTATCTTGGAAGGCACATGATGAATTCACAATTGTTTCAATTCATTATCTGGTTTTGGTTATGGTTGCATGGTGCAATGAATTTTTGTTGGAAGAAAAAAAAAGGCTTCATCACAAAAATGGGTTGAACCCAAATGGTCAATGTGATTCAACCATCAACCAATGCAACAATATTTGGATGTACTTCCAAAGTCAATGGGGTCCAACCACACTATGAGGAGCCACACGTGCCCCCTTACACCACTACTTTTTTGTTCTAAAAAATATATATATAGAATTTCTTTAATAAATATTTTTAAAAATTAACTAAATTTTTTTTCTTGATAAAATTATGTTAAGGTTCATATTAGAAAATATCATAAAAAATATTTTCAAATTGTGCTTTTAGTGCAAACTATTTTTAAGCAATGGTATTGTGGTTCCAAGTCCTATAAAATGTAAATTATGTATTTTTTACTCATTAAATTGATTCCCAATTTTTATGATATGTATTCAATATAATTATTTTATATAAATGATTATACTTATTTTCTACAATCCAAAATTCAAAAAATTAAGTAGCAGTTATAATTACTAATGATACACGTTAATATGATTGCACCCAATGACAAGTCTTCTTCATGCATGTATATCAAGCAAAAGGATTCTAACTTGATGGGTATATTGTGTATTGTACGAATTATCTACTACCTTTGGAGACTTGGTCACAAATTTAGTGATCCCCCTTCATTTGTTTTTTTCTAGTTTTTACTGGTTTGTAAAAGGTGTTTAATGATGTGGTGTAGGTGTCCTTCTTGAACTTGTAAAACTTGTTCCATAAAATCAAGGAACACTTGCAAGATCTATGGTAGTTAAATTTGAAGGCATGTTTTTTCCATACAATTTTTATTTCTCTTTATATAGGGATTTGGATATTAGGAATTTTCCTAACCTTGCTATGAGGTCATAGTTTGTTTTCTTATTGACGATTTTAAGGTTGTTATGATCACATTTGGACTTACGATTTTTGGTTTGATTGGAATTGATACAATAATTACCTTCAAAATGTTAATGTAATTTTTTTATGCACTCCCATACTTGAATTATGGGAGTTCAACTTGAACTTGTATCCTTATTACATCTGGGAAACATGAATTCTTTTTGTGAAAAGGGAATAAAAGACAATTTGCAAGGGAACCTCTATAAGGAGAACAATATTGACATCAACAAATTGAAAACAAAAGCTAGAGTGTAACATTTTTTTTCAAACATTCAAGAAATCTATATTGTGATAAATTGGTCTTATATGTTGTTGGAAGTGTGATGCTGCAAATTTTTCTTTTGCTAATGCCACAAACATTTGTTGATCAATTTGTTTTCATTTGAGGACACGAACAATGCACAAACATGTTGGGTTAATTCACTACAAGAATGTATTATTATCTCAAATATTTGAAACATGTATATTTTGCATGTTAAGGACTACCCAATGAAATAAATGATTATGTTATTCATTGACGATGAACCAAGCGAGGCCCTTCAAAATTTAAAGTGTAGTAGTCTTTTCATTGAGTCCTTTTAAAGACATAAGTTGTCCAAAAATAAGGTCCAATGGTTGGCCTTGCAACTTGCTTGTGGTGAACGTTGATTTGATTATTGTTGGCCAAGACAATTGGTGTCCATTATGAAATCACTATCAAATATTCAAAGCCTTATTTGAATTCTTCTTCACCAAATTATTCTTGGTTCATGCAATACATGAAAAATGATAATAATGATATTGACATTATTGAATTTCCTTCAAGTATGAACTTTTTATCTTAAACTTGAGATGAATTGATCTTATATGTTTACATGGTTCACCTTTGAATAATGTTTTCTTATTGAAGTAAATTATTGAATTTTTCTTGCAATTGGTTCATATTATTATTTGTAAATTGTGCGACAATGTTTGTAACTTTGAAAGGTAGAAAGTGATGTTCTCTATTCAAGTTTCTACTTCAAGAGGGTGCATATGTAGTTGTCAATATAATGTTAGAAAATCACAAATATCTTAACTAGGTATTAGTAATAATATGGTAGCAATTGATGAATTTGTTGGGCTTTCAAACTTCTAATCCAAATTTCTTAGTTTTCTAATTGAAATCACACAATGTAATGCATTATGTATATAATAAATTATATTTTAAATCATGGATCTTCCATGCTTGCTCTTTTACTTTGAAAATGTTTTAAATTCTTCAAATCCTTTTTGGACTAGATTTTTTCAAATTTTCATTTTTCAATATTCATCACCTTATGACCACCATGTATTAATTCAATTTGATTTGTTGCTTATGTGATTTACATGATATTAAAATTAACCTTCTCTGATGTGATTTGTATGGCCACTACCAATAAAGTTTTGCATTTAGCTTGTTGATCATTTAGTTCAAATTGTAATTTCAAAACTTGTTTAACTATCCAAATTGCTTTAAATTATTTTTAGAATTTAATAATTCACAATTAATTAATTAAATGTTTTATGGTTTTATTGAAAAATATATTAGTTGCATATTCTAGGTGCATATTGGGTGGCTGTTGCTTCACCTCATTGCTCAAGAGTTGAATTCCCTTCTTAACTTTGTTCATCAACATTTTTTGCCCTTAAGCTTTCATAAAAGCTTGGGTATTTATTCTGATTCATACAAATTAGTTTAATTAGTTATGGTGCATTTCAAAAACAATTTGGGGGTAATGGCCCATCACCAAAACAAAATTTGAAACTTTGGGACTGTTTTGTTCATTGGCACCCATGTTAAAAACATTTGAACAAACTTTTTCTTTTTTCAAAAAACTTTCAAGAAATTTGCACTTATTTACACAATGGGTAAGTGTAAATCATTTACAACTACTTTTACATGGTTTTATGTGACTTACAATAGATTTACACGAATTTAAACTTACACAAAAGGTATGTTTAAAATCATATACACACCCAATATTGGTTTAGCCATGAAATGACTCAACAACTTTTATTTTTATTTTTTCATAAAAATGTTTCAATATATCCAAATACGTAAGGTGTATTGGAACATGTTCCATTTTTCTCTTAATATATTGTTCAAAATGGTGTTTTTTATAGTTGTATATGGGAATTCTTAACTTCTTGAAAACACCAAAATTTAGTATGAACATGGAATTAAAAATTCTCCAACCAAGGTTGTGTTCATGCATGCCAATGACACTTTGAACTATTTGTTATTTCAAACTTTAAACTATTTACATAGAATACAAAAAATCAAAATACAATTAAAAGCTATTTGAGCCTAGTAACCATAATGTAGGATCATGTGATTTGTGTGGGTCATATACCCAAAATAATACATAAACATGAAACACTCCTTTCTTAAGTAACTTATTTTATGCATGTGGCATGTCATTTACCTTTTTATATAAATGATGCCAATTCAAAAGAGGGTATTTGTTTACTACTTTGGAAGTAAAATTGATAAAAAAAAATCCAAAAAAAATTATACTAGTGAAACATCCTTAACATAATTATTTTAAAAAAAATTTGAAAACATTATTAAAAAAATTATGTTATACATAACTATAATATTTATGAATGCATTGTCAAAACTTACTTTGCTTATTGATAGGTAAGGGTAAATTTTGACATTCATTGCATATATTGTAATATCTAGGTGGCTTTGACACAAATTCAATTATTTTTCATTTTGTCGAATTATATATATATATGTCAAGAAATTTGAATATTCTATCAAGGCAACCGAACTTGAACCCATGCCTTGTTTAACAAAGTATCATTAACTTTGATCAATTAAATAAAAAATACAACAAAGAAGATTAGGAAAAGTTTAATGAATTTATTTTATTTACTTTTTATATGTCAAAATTTTCAAAATAAGAAACTCAAGTGTCAAATTAGACTATTCAAATTATATTAATTATTTAGCACATTAGTGCCAAAGCCACCAAGGTATTACAATATATGTATGTAAGTAGCAAAATAATGCCTTCCAAATACAAGGGGTGCCCAATAAATACAAAAATGACCTCTTCACCAAACTTTCATACCACTATCCATTCCAAAAAAATCTTTGGGGTTTTTTCTCCTCATGTTTAATTAATGTGATTTTTTTTTCCATCTCAATTTCTAACATGTGCATTTTTTTGCAACAACAAAGTGTGATGTTAAACAAGGGTGATGAAACCTTAACTTGATGATACAATATCATCAATAATCAAAAATCACTATTACAATTCATGGTTTTTTAAGAGGTTCAAATTGACTAACTTTTCATTTTGATTAATGGACATGTACATTTTGATTAAAGACCAAGGGTTTGAATGACACATGTATTTATTAACTGATCAATTTGACTATAATGGTTCATTTGACTAAATACACACAATTTAGTTATACAACTTTAATCAAAATGGCCAATGGTCTTTGATCAAATTGAACATTTAATCAAAATGGCCAATGATTTTTTAATAAAAGTGACCAATGGTCTTTAATCAATTTGAACATTGAATCAAGATGGCCAATGTTTTTTAGTTAAATATGACATGGTTTACTATTCGATGAATTTACCTCCAACCTACCCATCCACCTATTTATTTAATTAGTTACTTACCTACCTATTACCCACTCAGCCACCCACCTTTTATTTACCCACCTACCTACATATTTACTTATATTTTTCACTTTCATACAACTTACCTATTTATTTACCCACCTACCAACATATTATTTACTTCCCTATCCACCCACTTACCTACTTAATTTTAGTAGTTAAGTGTAACCATTAGGTTTAGCCATTATGTTTAACCATTAAATTTAGCCATTATGTTTAGCCCAATTTTAGCCATTAAATTTAACCATTAAATTTGACGTTAAATTTAGTCTAAGTTGAACCATTAAATTTTGCTAATAGGTATAGCCTAAATTTAACCACTAAGTATAGCCACTAAGCATAGCCTAGGTTTATCCAATATGTTTAACCACTAAAGTTACCCATTAGGTTTAATTAAGGTAGTCATTATGTTTAGCCACTAGGTTTAGCTTAAATTTAGACATTATGTTTAACCAGGTTTAGTCATTATGTTTTGCCATTAGATTTTGTCATAAGGTTTAACCTAGGTTTAGCCATGAAATATGTTTAACCATTAGGTTTATTGACTAAATTGAATCACTATATTTACCCATGAAATTTAGCCACTAGGTTTATTTACTAAGTTTAACCACTATGTTTAGCCATTAATTTTAATCATTAAGTTTAGTCACTAGGTTTAGCCATTAGTTTAAGTCATTAAATTTAGTCACTAGGTTTAACCATTAGTTTAAATCATTGAATTTAGTCACTAGGTTTAACCATTAGTTTAAATAATTGAATTTAGTCATTAGGTTTAACCATTAATTTAAGTAATTGGGTTTAGAGTTCAATATGATAAAATCATGTTAGTTGTAACTAGTTTATCTAATTGAAATTTCGCTCTATCAAACTGTTTTTAATTGTAGTATAATTCTATCAAACAATTTTTAATTGTAATATAGTTCTATTAGACATTTTTTAGTTACATCGGACAAGTTACAATGGACACAATTTTTTCATAGTGAATGGCAAATGTTGATCTTTTGTGTTTGTTATTATTCATTTGGACATAGTTTCTATTTGGTGAGAGCTACAATTGCATTGTTCGTTTGAAGGATGTTAATTAAAAAGGAGGAACAACTTCACCATATAGAAAAGACATGCGGATGATTCAGGGAGATAGAACTAAGTACCTTTTATTTGTTTTCTTTCGTTAGAGATCGTTTGTTTGGTGGGTGTTGTAAATTAGGATTGTAGTGTTTTGTTGATGGGGAAGAATGCCCCTTTGTGAAAAACTTGATTTTTTTGTGAAGTTATATAATTTTGATGCATTATGAGCTTCAATGGAAGGAATACATGTTTAGAAGGAAAATTTAGGGGTCATGATTAAGGAGATAATGAAAAGCCCTAGGGGTTTCGAGAGTAGTCATAATGGCAAGTCATTTGTGATGTATTTGGGTGGTTTTGTTACTCAATTATAAAAGGTTGGTTATGTTGCCAAGAAGGGAGTACCCACATGATTGGGAGTTTCAATGTGAGGTCTTGTTCTTGAGAAAAAAAATTGTAGAGAGTTCTAGTGATGAGTTGTTTAAACATTGTATTATCTTTGTCAAACTTCTTGAGTCAACTTAGATAAAGACATGTCTTTAGCTTAACTTTGTCAAGAAATACATCATCTATGTTGGGAGGATTATATTGTGAGGTGTATGTGAAATCATTGAACTTCCCATAGTATATAACCTTATGAGTTGCAATATAAGGGATATATTTTGTGTTGTCTCTATGGAAGACAAATTCGTAAGTGTTGAAAGATACATGTTAAATATGAAACTACCATAGAATGACTAGTTAAACTCCATGAGAGTGAAATTACAATGATTTGATCCTTAACAACCCATAGATTAGATTGTGTTGGATAGACAAAAAGTGTTTAGACAATTTGGTAGGGATACTTACATTATTTAAGTGATTCATTGTTTTTGCAATTTGTAAGAATTTAGTCATGATAATTGACTTGTGTAATTGGGGATATATGAAGTCCCTCTCTTTTTCATTACAAAAGTTGTTGAATTCCATCATGAACTTGACATGAGCCTTAGAGGAAAGACACACATAGGATATGATTTTGATATTTGAGCAAGGGATTGAAGCTTCCATACTTAATTTGACAATCATTGCGAAGAAGAAAAGAAAGCAAACTTATGTATATAATAAAAAAACTCTTGAATATTTCATTGATTTTTCACTACAAATTAGTCACTATTAAATATTCAGTAACCGAGGATGAAATTAAGATCCAAACTAAGGACCACTTTAAGGATAAGTCTGATACCCTAATACCTTAAGAGATTCAACTAATACTAATTATATTTTCAGTAAAAAAAGTTGAAATTTTCCAAACAAAACATTTGTTTCAAAGAACATTGACATTTTGTGACGGAAAATATATTTTTCTGTTACGCCAAGTAACATGTTTAGGTAGTTGCTTCTATTTGCTTTCTAGTAGCTTAACTGTGAGCTTGCCATGAAGTCTTAATGTTGTGACCAATTTCAAGAATGTGCTTTGCGTTTCTAAATTCTCACTTGTAGCAATTGAAGTGGAATGTTGAATCTGCACTTGGAACCAGAAATAGCAATGCAGAAGCTTTAAATTCTGACAAGCATGCAGGTTGTCTTGTGCTGATCTGTTGCACGCAATTGGAAGCATGAGAAGAGTCAGGGGCATGAGGATTATGGGTTGTTAGTAAGTCAAGCTGCAAAGAATTAAGGTATTGTAGTGGACATTCCCAAGGAGCTTGATCTCAAGTGTGGAACAGCAGTGCTTCAGTATGATATGTAGTGTTTGCAGCATGGACTGGAATGTGGACTATGGCATTATTACATAAGAAAACCAGAGTAGCTATGTTCATTGCAACTGACAATCATGTTAATGTCTGCAGGTGTATGACTTTATTTGTTGCAATTGAACCTCTCTTTGGAATTTTTATCACCCATGATGCAGTTTCTCACAAGCTGAAAAGCATTTCAGTGTCTTGCAGATGCTGATCTGGGATTGTGGGATGTGACAATTGAAGGAGGCAGGCTGGACAGCAATGACTTCAACAATGACGCTCCCTACTCTGCCATGTTTTGGCCATGACAAGTGCGGGTTCACTAACATATTAGTTCATTTCATCTTTCGTCTCAAGAATCCCAAGACTGGGAAGTATGTTGAGCATCATTTCAAGAACCCTCCCAAGCCATTCAATGACAAGCTCTCTCATGTCTACACTGCAATCATCTAACCTGACAACATGCTGAAGCTTTTGCTTGATGGTGATGAGAACCAGACAGCTGACTTGTTCTCTCCAGTGACTTTGAGTCTACAGTTGTCCCCTCCAGAGACTATTCTGGATCTGGAGGACGAGAAACCTCAAGACTGGTATGCTCATGCCAAGATTCCAGATCCTTGAGCTTCCACGCCTGATGACCGGGATGAGGAAGCACCCAGAGAATTGAAGATGAGGAAGCAGAGAAGCCAGAGGTAGTGCTCCAACTTTTGTTGTAGCCAAGTTTCTCTCTGCATTTTAGTTGTCATTCTTTCTAAATCCATGTATAACGGTGTCACCTAATAGGTTGTGTTACCTTCAAACTGTTGTCATCGAGATTTCTCTGCAATCTCATCGATATGTTATTCTTTCTAAATCCACGTATTGTGTGTGACAAGGCTTGTTGACATTTGTGCCAAGGTGTTTTTCTTCGGAGGTTGTTAGTGGTTTAGATGTTTGTTTGGGGTTAATGCAGAAATTTCATGGATACTGACTTGGTTGCAGTCACCGTCATAGCTTCACACATTGTATGTTGCTGAATTGCAGAACTGGCTAGATGATGAACCGT
>Ga0209208_10002205_pt1 | contig 27833 bp, 25 predicted proteins | sample S1TSphfallax_3_FD_187694 | JGI IMG/M metagenome (GOLD analysis project Ga0209208, IMG submission 187694) | Host-associated microbial communities from peat moss isolated from Minnesota, USA - S1T2_Fd - Sphagnum fallax MG (SPAdes) (version 2) | ecosystem: Host-associated > Plants > Peat moss >...
GGATGGATGGTGTGTGGGACAGAAAACACTTTTCCATTGTATTTACATCCATCTACTTACTTGGTAGTCATGAGTCGACTTACTAGTGACTTTCCTACCTATCTAGTAACTCGTGTTCCATACCTAATTACTTACCTTTGAGGATAAGTACCCCCAGTTTATAAGGCCAAAACTGGGGGGTGGGGAGGGGGAGGGGGTTGATTTTTTTCATTTTTCCTTTGTTCCCAACATGTTCCCTTCAAGTTCTCAGTGGGTTCCCATCAGGTTTCTAATATGTTCCTTAGGTTCCCAATGTGTTCCCCAAGGGTGTTTCTAATAGCAACTCACTTTAATCCCATATGTTTTGCCCAAAGTCCTCCTCTTCTCACCTATTTAGCTGGGCCAAACAACAATGCACTCTATCTTTCCATATAAACTTCTTTTTTTGGGGAGTGTCCATAGTTTCAACCTTTTTTTTGTGTGATGGGCCAATCAAATTGGCTCATTGCAAAAAGAGAAAAAAAAAAAAGGAAAAAAAAGTTGGACTTGTGAGGCAACCCCAATTAATTAATATGAAACAAAAAAAGTACCCCTATGTTTAAGTGGGTAAGTATCTTTGTACTTAGGGTATACAAGATAACAAACCCACTAAAACATAGGTAGTTGGTAGTTTACCTTTGTAAAAGGGGAAATAAGAAGGTTCATGAGTTAGGTGTAAGAAGTGGAAGTTCCATAAAGAGTTCTGGGTCCCATAATCTCAAAAATATCATACTTCCATGGGCTTTGCCATTTTCTTCTTGTATACAAACATGCAAAATTTGTTGGCACAATAGGACTAAAACAATTGTAAAGTTCTATGGTTGTGTCAAACATACGAGATTGGGTGGCAAATTCCAAAGTCACACATGCACAAAAACACATGTTGAGGGGCCTACAGTATATGCTTTCCTATTATGCCTTTCTCAAGTTATTTAAAGAATGTTTGTCCATAATAATATCTTATCCACAATCTTTGTTTTTTTTAATAGAAGTGTATCTTTTGGGGAATGCATTCTATATATTATCATAGCTCCAAAAATGATAAATTGTTAACCTCCCAAGAATGATAATAATGTAGTGAAATGTGTTTTTCTTTTTGCAATTAATGAAAACATTGATTTTTCTAAAAAGCCCCAATTATGAGGTTTTGCGTTTTGTGTTTTCATCAATGGTTAGAGTTGTGCATCACCATCTACTTTCCAATGGAACAATTCCTTTAGCTTGCATGTAGGTTGAAAAGAAACGACATTTCTCGATGGTCTAAGGTTCACCTACACATTGTGTGTTCATTATCGTGGCAATAGTAAACCATAGTTGGAGGTGTATATCTTGAAATTGAAAACATTATCACATGTAGCTTGCAATGCCCTAACTATCATCATTAGAGTTCACAGAGTTGAAAGTGGTTGGAGCTCAGGTCATGAAATTTGGAGTAATATTTTATAAATCAATGTAGCCTAGGATATTATATAACGCACCTTAGGTTATTTTTGGGTTAATGTATGCTATCCAAAGTCTATGCCTAAATTACCATAGGTTAGATAAGCATCATCATAGTTATGAAAATTAAAAACAAAGTTCCACAATAACTGATTTAAAAAAACAAAGTGTCATTGACAATTATAATTCCTATCAACTTGGCCAAAGATGAAAATCTACAAAAGAAATTTGAAATTATCAATTAGGATTTGCAATAGCAAGACCTTCCACTTCAATTACAACAATTGAAGTCAATCAAAACAAAATACAATAATTCATCAACTATCACACAAACTACAACATAAATATGCATTATCAAACCTCATATGACAATTTAAGAAATAATTGGTTGTTAGTTTCGAAGAGCAAATGCATTTTGACCTTGGCATAACTTTTATAATTAATGTTGGATTTGAAACAATTTCCTCTTTATAATCTCTCCAATAACATCATATAAGACTTTAACACATAACCTTAGAATAACATCAATGGTTGTAGACTTTCACATGGCATCATTCAAATGCAAATTGGAATTTTTTTTATAGAAGATGTTGTAGTAGATGGTTGTTTTGGAATAAATAACACTCTCAAGGAATTAAAGAAAAAATTAAGACTGCCAAATCTTAAACCTATCTTTTACAATGTTTTATTACACAAAATATAATGGAACATAAAATGAACTTTGATTTTTAAATTAATTTTAATGTTGTTGAAATTAACTAAATGTGTTACAACAAAACAAACTAGTCATAACAAACCCTAACATTTTTTTAAAAAAAAGTTACTAAATTGGTTTAACATGTGCAAAGACATTTTGGTTTGAAAAACTCACATTGTGTTTCATCATCTTCAAGTTCCATTGCTTATGGTCCATCCACACCTAAAGTAGGATGGTTATTGTTGGAAACCCAAACACCTACATATCTAACCATAATGGCTAAGGAAAATTGACCTAACTATAGTACCTATTCAAACGTTTTATGTGAACTTCATGTTAAATAGGCTTGGTTTAAAATATAACATTTTCGGGGCAACTTCAATTCTCAAATGATGTTCCTTTCAACTTGCTAAATATTATTAATGATATTATCTAACAATGTTTATGATTAAAAATTTCATGAAATTTGAGTTACGTTGGTTGATTTCTCACAACTAAATCCAAATTATGAAAAATTTAAATGCACAAATCACATATATTTGTGTTACTTTTTTTTGGACTTGTCAAATTGCACATTAACTAACTCTTAATGCAATTCATTTTACATTATGAAAATTTTCATGTCAATTATTTGTATGTAGATTGCATCATTGAATCCTCTTCGAGTTTCCATCCCCTTTATAATTTTAGGAACCTTCAACCTAGGCTTCATGAAGAAAAACAAAAACTAATGTAATTAACCAAAAAAACCCATTTATTTGGGGTTGTATATGACAATTTGATTTTGATTTAAACATTCCCAAGATAATGTGGATGATGTTTATATTGATTTTGCACAAATTTTGATATTGTCAACTTTCATGATTTGCTAATTAAGTAAAATAAAAAAATTCACATCAAATTCCCACAATCCATTGTTGAGATTTTTTTTAATTCTAATTTTAAGTTAATGTGCAAAAGCATAACCAAACATTGAGAATCAACTAGAATCAACTTTCAAGGTCTATTAAGATCCATTTTGTTTAACAATCTTTGAAAACATTTTACATGTATGATTAATTACATGTTTATTTATGTTTTATGTATGTTACGTATGCAATAATGATAAAAAGTTTATTCAATTTTTAAAAAATGAATATAATTCAAATCATTGATAAGTCATTGATTAAGAAATAAAACACAACATCATGGTTCATATTTATAAGTGTTATTAAATATTTACATAAAAGCCAATGAAAATATTCCCTAATCAAATCTTGCCCCCCTAATTTACTATCTTTATCACATGAAAGATAATAAAATAATACATCAATAGAATACTTCAAATTCAAAATGAAAAAAAATTAAAAATATATATTTTATTTTAAAAAGTTATCATTATATATATATTCCCCTAAACATTTCAAAATATTTTATCGTGTTTTGGAGATGTGTGATGGTTAAATCTTTAACCTTATTAGAAGTAAAATGACAAAAAAATTTAACCTTAAAAAATTGAGTTATTATAAATCACCATAAATAACCTTCATGTTATAAAAACCATAATTTACAATTAAAAAAATTATGAAATGTGTTGAGAAAAATTATATGACTTCACCAAAAATGGTAACAAAATTGTCCAAACCACAATACAATCATCACAATAGTCACCACAACTTTAATGAAAAGCAAATTGCCACAATTATCATCAAAAGTTAATGAGGTTTGTTTTCCATTTTTGTCAAGTAGGTGGATTAACAATCATCCATAAGTGGAATGAGCCAAATTTGATTAAAGGTATGAAAGGTTAATAAAAATATGTTGCAATCTTGCTTAATTTTGGTGACCTATGTTTGATTGTCTAATTGTGGTGATTCCTAACTTTCTTTCCTCCAAAATATGGCTTTTTGGGTATTTTTTTTCCTAAAATTGCCTTTGAGCAATGACACTAATCTTTTTTTGGGCACCATAGTGTGAAAATTTTCCCTAAATAAATCACCACAATTATCATCAAGTATTAACCCAAAAAATTGTGAATTAAAAAAATGGATTATAACTTTTGTTAGTATTCTAACAAAAATCACCTAAGTTTTATTTCAAAACATTGATTTTTTTATGTCATGACAATTATTATCATAACCTAAGTTTATGGGATGTGAACATCCTATAAAATTATTTTTATTAAATTATATTTATTATAGATATTTTTGCTTCATGCACATAACTTTTAGAAATATGAAATGTTTTAATTAAATTTAGTTAAATATCTCATTAAATTACAATTGCATGATATAGTTGTTATGTGGAAAATCATTTCAAAAGAACTATGCCACCAAAGATTGAGTTTGAAAAAAATGTTCTTGAAGGAAGAAATCATGAACATTATTTGTTCATGGAAAAAAAAAGTTACAACATGTGGAACGATATTTATAAACATTGCTGATTTTGTATTGCATTATGTAACATGTGTAAAAAACACAAAAGATGTTTGGAACAACATTTGTGCAAAATTTGAAAGATGACATGTGAATAATAGATTATAATTTTGTTAAAAGTTCTACAATATTAAAATAAAGGAAAACACTTCAGTATAAGCTCACATTGAAAAATTTCTCATGGTTATTGATTAGTTGAAAATATTGATAATCAAATTTTTTATGAAGATTTAGTGTTTACACTTCAAAAAAGTTTGCCATTTTTTTCCATACTTGAATGACTTGTCTTACTATTCATATTAATGAATTATACTTGGAATAATTAATATGTGGATAATTTTTATAAAAACAATTGCAATTTAGGTGAAAATTTAAAATATTTAACAATTTGGTGCAAAACAAAAAAACATTGAGTGTTAAAGGTATTTCTAAGAAGTTCAAAAGGGGTGTATATTGGAAATTTTTCAAAAATGAACTACCAAAGAAGGGAAGTGATTTTGCAAAAAAATGTCACAAGACTAAGTAAGATTAAGGAAAAAAAAATTCAAAAGTTCTTCCCATGTGGTGATGATAGGGAAGATTGATATTTTTCTAACTATTTTTTCTATATTTGTAGATTGAAAAAATATTTAATTTATTAATTTTAATGTTTCACATTTCAGATGGAAGTATTTTGGGTTAAAATAAATGAATATAAATCAAAATCTAGATATGTAGAATGAAGAAAAATTCTACATATGGATTTTTTTAATAATGTTGGCTAGAGAAAATTAGGATCCTTCGTGTGTTTTTTTTGTTAACATTGACTTGAGCTTGATTATTTTTGGAGGCCTTGGAAAATGAAGATTCATTACCATGGAAGAAACATGTTTTTGGACATTTAATCCTTACAAGACAATAAGACTTGAGTGCTTACTTTTCTTCTACCATGTCACAAAACAATGAGCAACAAATGAATTTTGAAAATCAACTATAATGTCAATGGTTCTATGACAATGCATAAAATTTAGTTGGTGGTCAAGGGTACATAAAATGATTTTTTTGATTTTAATAAAACCTTCTACTTTGTTGCATGAATGGAATGAATTCAAACTATGACGTGGTGGCAAGATCTTTGAAATGCATCAAATGGATGTTAAAATTATATTTTATGGATATTTTTAATATACACACACACAAGATTTTGTGGTCAAAGGGTAAGGAACATGGTATGTAAGCTTTTGAAATCCTTGTATGGTTTGAGGCTATCTCCTTATGCATGAAACAACAAGGTTAATACCTATTTTTTGTTTGAGTAGTTTAAAAGGATTGAATATTGTTCAACTAATGATGTTTGTAAGTTAATTTATAACTTATCTTAGACAACTTCATTAGATTGTAATGAAATGTTTTTTTTTTTGTAATTTGCAAGGCATAGATGATATTGATCTATGTTTTAAAGGATGCATTGAAGATACTATTATGGGCAAGGTGATTTTGAAAAGGATGTCCACTATAACCAAGGTTTTGATGGAAACATTGTGAGTCATGTGTGTTTTAATGGGGATGTTTAGCATAGTCAAAGATTGGTGCATTTTAATAGGAATTACATAGTTGGGGGGCTAAAGGCATTTGATAAAAACATTTATCATAATTAAAGTTATGGAAAAAAATTCTATGCTCAATTTTTTTTATGCACAATAAGTATGGTAAAATATTGAACTTGATAATTCATTGAATGGGAATGTTGAATCTTAACATATTATCAAGTTATTTTTTTATTTTAAGGTATTTGTGCTCAATTTGTATAGTTAGCTATTGAAATTATAAAAAATGGATTTTAGTTAAATTTAATTAAATATTTCATTGTATATAATAATAATTGTTCACCCCAATTATTGTGAAAGTACTATTTGCATGAGACAATGAAATTATGCATGTGTTATTAAAGAAAAAATAAAATCTATGTATGGGAGTTGTGCCTCTTATTTAGGAATAGCCCAAAACATGGGGGATAAATCGCAAAAAATTATAACAAACTTGTGCAATACTAAATAATAATGTTGGGTGGAAAAGCTTGTTGTAAATTGTTGTTTTATTCATCTCTATTTTCTCATTGTCAATTTCCTACCCCCCAAAAAAAAATAAAAATAAAAATAAAAAATTCACCACAATTATTGTCATGATCATCATCCCCAAATTCAATTCAATGCCCATAAATTATAAAATGAAAATATCGAGAAAATATTAAATTCTATTATTAAATTCCACAAATAAAGCCAAGCTCCTTCTCTTCTCTTTCTCTCTCTCTCTTTGCGCTTCTCTTCAAAGTGGGCTTTTTCTTTGTTATTTTGCATCGTCCGTTGTTTTTTGGGGTCGCTTGTTCCGCGTTTGTTGTCGACTTCGTAACAACGCTTTCTGGTGGGTGTTGTGAAAGTCTTTTCCGTGGTCCTTGTTGTTTTTATGTAGTTGCGCGAGCGGGGGTGGGGAGATCGATCGCTCGCTCGCTCGCTCGCTCGAGAGATGAGGGATGGTGGGTTTGTTTGTTGTTGTAATGGCGTGGGTAAAAGAATAGTCGAGCAGAAACAAAAAAGTTTTGGGAATGGAGAACAGAGGAGGATTGAGAACCAAAATGAATGGGTGAAGATCGATGATGTGTGATCGATCCGAGTTTTGCAAGTTGTTTACGATTTTGTTTTTTTTGGTTTTTTTTTTTTGGGGGGGGGAGTGGGGGTTTTGGGTGAAGGTCTGTGATGATTTCGTTTGTGTTTTTTGGCTTTGAAGAAATGTGGAGAGGAGGAGGAGGAAGAAGAGGAGGATGAGAAGGAGCAGAAGGAGATGAAGTCATGTGCCGGTCTTTCGCGGAGCTTTTCATGGAGAACTTTGCGGGGGTTTTGGTGAAGACGCTTTTATGAGGTTTGGGTCTTTGCTTTGTTGAGCCTGATCTATGTGCTTTTTTAGGGTTTCGGTAGATCCGGTGGAGGAGGATCGGGGAGAGAGAAGAAGAAGAAGACGACAAGAAAGGAAAAGATATGGGAGTTGAATCTCTGGTGATGTAGTAGTGGGTAGATTGCAGAACGGGAGAGGGGCGAAGAAGCGGGATGAAAGCACTGGCGGAGCTCTGCGATGTGCTCGCAGAGACAGATCCCGCATCGTCGACTACACAGAAGAATGTTGCATTGCTGAGGAGCCAATGTACGGCGAGCGGGAGCAGCTTCTTCACACCAGGTGTTCCTCTCACCACACGCCAGTGCAGTGGACTTCTGGCTACAGCAAGATACCTAGCCAAAGCTCCGCAACCGCTAAACCAGAAGGAATTCTTATCCCTTATCGTGGAGTTTGTGAATTCTGTTCCTGCACTTTCACGAGACCATGCCTGCCGCTGGCCTTCCTCTTTCACTTCAGATTCTCTTGATGCCTTCTTCACGGAGCTCTTGAGCTACATATCTCAGATTGCAAGAAAGTGGCCTGGAACATCCTGCACCCATGACATCAGCCATGCCATTGCTGAAATTATTCAGTATGTCACGACACCTGAACCAGATGAATCAAGCATCAAGGATCCAACATCCTCTCCCAATTTGCGAACCCAAGCTTCACAATTCTCCAAGTTGAGCTCTCCAGGAATCAAATCCTTTGTTATAGCAGTGGTGCACCAGTGTCCAGCATTGCTAGCTTCTGATGCAGAGCTTATTGCAAAATGCTTGCTGCAACAGTGGCTGTCACCACAGCAGCTGTTGTCTACCCCCGAGCCTTCAGACCAGAGTAGTGGTATAACACTGGCACCCAGCTCTTCGGCATACGGCCTGCTGCAGAGCTCCAAAAGTTCTTCAGCTCAAAACTTGCGACAATCCTACTTAGCTCACAAATCAAAGTTTCACACCCCTCCAGGACAGAGCTCATTGGCGGTGGCACATGGCTCACCTCAACGGCATGCCACACCAATTTCCAATGGCAATTCTAGGTCCTCAAAGGATCTCAGAGGTTATCTCAGTGATGGGCCGTTGTCAGACTCCAGGGTTTCATCCTCAACTGGGGATGAAAGCCCTAATGCTCAATCCCCCTCAAACTTTTTCACGCCTCCCTCTGTTTCTTCAAAAGGAAGTGCCACATCCGAGGAGCTGGGATCTGGAAGTGGTGAAGTCAATGGGACAAATGGTAGCAGGCGTGGGGATTTTGTAGGTGGTGGGAATAAACGCTTGAGGCAGTTGCTGGCTTCTTTAGATGCACAATCGCTAGAGGCTCTGGAAAGGCAAGAGATTGCTTTTCGGTTGCTTCTCCAGGTCTTGGCTAAGGGTGGTGGGGCACCACTGAAGGATGAGCTTATGTTGCTCTTGAGAGCTGCAGCAATTGGGGAGCTCAGTTCCATCCTTCCTCTTCTTAGGGCATGTTACTTGACTTTTTCTCGACAGTATCAAAAGCTTCCTTTCTGCTCCTGCTCCACAGTATCATTTGAAAAGCTCTGCTTGCAGGATATATAGTGCATGGTTGATGTGTTATGAAGAACCTGATGACCTAATGCTCACATTGGGCGCACATGCCTGAAGAAGCTTCTGGACTTTTGACTCTCTATAGTTTGGTTTTGCCAAACAGATTCGGAAGCGAGATTGGCCTGTTGATGGGTTGTCACTGATGGCAAAGATGAACATGAAGTTGCAAGGAACACAAGCAGCAACCATGGTGATAGTGGAGCTTTTGACATCTTCCAGAGATGAAAAGCCACTCCAGGGCCAGCAGCCATTTAGCAGCTTACCAAAGGCCTTAACAACCAAGGAAACACTGTCCCTTTTGATGGATGTTGCAGATGCATGCATGTGTTCACCATGGCGAAGACTCAAGTCTTCTGAATCCTTATTTGAAGCCCTCCTCTCTGCAGTGACAAGAGTGGCAGCATCCCAGGGAAACACAATGCTAAAGATCCTTCTCCTGCGGGTCAAGAATCTTGTTTTAGCAGCTTGTGCTCAAGTACAGTTTTCCTGCTGCCCATTTTCTTGACATGACTTTCTTCTCCATGCAGGTTTTATATCATCATCACCCATGCTATGATTATGGTAGCTTGCAATGGTTGGAAATCCAAAAAACAGTTTTCTTGTATTTGCAGCAACCATCATGTTCAGGCATGACCCATAAGCTTCAGCAGACACATGATGGTGGCAATCTCTTGCCTGCAGCTATATTGGCTGGGGTTTTCTGTAGCATCCACCTGTGGGTACAAGAAGCTTTGAGTACTGATTTTGGAGTGTTGTGCAGGCAGATGCTTGGGCAATAAATGAGGGACATGTTTTTTCAATTGTCAGAAGAGCAGCCTGCACATTGATTGAAGTGGCATGGAACTCAGATAGGGCAGCTATAGAGTCATTCCTCCTTTCTCTGGCGGCCTATGTCCGGGAGCATCTGGAACAGGTATGGATGAGTGCATAGTGGATGGTCACTTAGTTTCTCACTGCCCTGACTAGACCTTCCATTCATGTCACATTGTAGAATCCACATTGTCAGTTAGAGATAATTTGTTGTCTGATATGCATGGTAGAATGTGTCACAGCATTCTGTGTTGGGAACCTAGATCTTTGGGTGCCCCACACATCCATTCTGTCTTTTCACATATCCACATCTTGACATTGTGACAGGAGAATTGCAAACCTAAAAGATGAGTTCATGTATCTTTTATGTCTGTTTGTAGCTTGATGTCAGGTTCTATGCTGATTTTGTTGTGGTCCAGTCATAGCCAACTGATTGTGAGTATGGATCAAGCATGTCTCACTGCATCTAAATACTTACTGTCCTGTCTAGTTCGACATGCATCTATTGATTTACCTACTGGGATGCAACAGGAGAAAACAGAGAGACAAGTGGCAGCAGTGACTCAGCTGAATATCATCCCCTTACTGACCAATATGATAGTTATGCTAAACAAAGCCGAGGCTGTCAACATGATAATGCCACTGTTCATTGAGAGCTTGGAAGAGGGTGATGCATCTGTCCCCAGTCTTGTTCGATTAAGGGTGGGTTTTCTCTTCTTGACAAAGTATTGAAGTAGGAGTGAGCTTTGTTCCTTGGGTTTGTCCTTGTTGATGTTAATCTGCAGGCAATTCTTTAACCAGTTGAAAACAGACCACATAAAGGTTGATTGCTGGTTGCTGTTCATGTGCATGAAAGCAGCGATTCTGCCTGGAAACTTGCTTTTGGGTCAGAATCACAGGCTGCGGAATGAACTGTAGAGTGGGTGATGTTTGTTGCTGAATGTTGTTTTCTACAGGTATTGGATGCTGTAGCACGGATGGCTTGCTTGGGCTCGGACAAAGCATACAGGGAGGTGGTGGTGCTTCTTACACAAAGCTATGTCAGTAAGCTCTCTGTTGTGGGCTCATCACAAAGCCGCACTCTTGCTCCTGAAGCTATGACAGAACGGCTTGAGGTTGTTTTCTTTTGCCTATTGTTCCACAAACTCTTTGAGCTTCTTTTAATCTCTGTAGGTTGGTTGCACATTTCTCTTCTCAGATGATGTGAATGATCTAGGTCTCCTGGACATAGCCAGTTGGCCCAGGAAGAATCTGTTGGAAGAGATCATAGTTTATTAAAGCTAGTATTGCTGTGCTTGTTTTGCAGACTTTACCTGGGGCTTTTCTGCATATAGCACAATGCTTGAAAGAGCAGAAACTTCGCTCTGATTTCCGGCACCGTCTTCTTTCCTTGTACTCTGATGTGGGTCTTGTTGCTGAGGCCAAGAATGGCAGGTTTAGAATAAATCTCATATCACTGTCTCTTAACTCAGATAATTCTTCTGTCAAAAGCAGAGGAAATGATTCAATTTCTGTCATCAGATGCAGATATGCTTTGAGTATCTTCCCTATCAAAGTCTATATTGAATGAAGGACAAGAAATCAAACCCAAATTGGTTAAGATGATGGCCTTAAGGTTGATGGTTGATGATGACACCTTCTACAACAGGATCTAAAGCCTATGGGGTTGTCTCTTGGTGGTCTTATGGAAGTTGTGCTTATGGTGATATTTTGTGGTGATAGGGCTGGAGCCGATTTGCTTGGGCCTCTTCTTCCTGCAGTTGCAGAGATTTGCTCAGATTTAGAGCCTACCCATGAAGTGGAGCCATCACTATTGAAGCTGTTACGCAACTTGTGGTTTTATATTGTCATGTTTGGGTTAGCACCGCCAATTCAGAAAGGGCAGCCAATTACATTGCCAAGGTCCATGAGTTCAGGTAGCCAGGGAACCATCACTATAATGCAAACAGTTGGAGGCCCATACATGTGGAACCTGGACTGGTCCACTGCGGTGCATCGTCTGACACAATTCACTCCTCCACTTGTAAACCATCTCTCCCCAATTGAAACATGCTTATGAAGTAAAAAAATATTTTTGTTTTTGTCTCTAGCAAGTTTGCAAGTATCATATTCTGAATTGTTTTACAATCCGGAATACAAATTTTACCATGTGAAAGTGGGTTGGACAAATCTTCTTTGCAAACCAACATGTGGTGCTTGGTTGAAGGAGCAAGTTATGTAACAACTTTTACAGGGAGGAAATGTCTGATATTGTCCTTTTGTCATGTTATTGTCCCTTGAGACAAGTAGGTTGTGAGCTCAGTGAGATGGCTGGAAGATGAACTGGAGTTGGATGCACTGCACAATCCAGGGAGCCGCCGTGGAAGTGGCAATGAGAGAGCAGCTGCAGCTCAGCGCACTCTGTTGTCGACTGCATTGGGTGGTCGAGTGGAAGTCAGCAGTCTTTCTGGTACCTTCATGTGACCACTCTGCTACATAATTTGAGCAAGGCAGTGTGACTGTTTGATTTTTGGTTCAGAGTGATTTTCATCAGTCAAGTCACACTCATTAGTCCATTTCTCTGTCATTTCCCTTCCAGCACTTGATGTCATCTCTAATGATTCAAGCCCAGATTTATTTGGAAGGTTTGATAAAACTGTTTTGGGTTGTCAAGCTTGGACATTTAAACTCTGGTTTTTTCTTCTTGCATATCAGGTGTGAAGGCAACATATCTTCTAGCAGTCGCATTTTTGGAGATTCTGCGACTTGGTCACCATGGAGGACTTCTTGTAGGCACTCAATTGGGGGTTGATCAAAGGAGTGCCTTGACTTGTGTTTTCAAGTATCTGGAAGCACCAAATTTGCCTAGTGATCTTTATCAGTGTCTTACAGCAATATTACATTGTGCTTTCAATGCTGCGTTGACTTGGCTGGTAGTAGTCACAGCTTACTTCCTTTGTGTGTGTCACTATGTACATCCTGCACAATTTGTTTTCTGGTTCATGAATGTCTAGTTGTAGGATTCTCTTTCCTCAATCCTAGTAGAGTTAGTACTTGTCTGAACCAGTTCTTTGGTATGACCAGAGTCTGGCATCTTGTGACCTGTTCTGTAATGATTAGAGGTGTGTTGAATCCTTGATATATCATATCTGGTGGTCAAACAAGCAAGCTTGTGAACACCACATTGTTGTGTCCGAATTGCAGACACGGTTGGTCAGTGAAAGTTTGAAAAATAGAGAATCTCAGGATTGGGTCCAGGTGGAAAGAGACTCAATGGGCTGTTATAGCATTGGTTGTCATTAATAACACAATGGATTCTCTCCTTTCTAGGGTTCTTCTTCTAAAGGATTGATATGTTGGTGGCAGGAAGGGAAGGCTTCCTCAAGTGGCTCTGAAGTGGAGGAGAAGGAGAGAGTGCTGACTGCCAATACCTGCTTTCTCATCAGGTATCAAACACATCATGAGGCTACAGTCCGTGAGCTTGCAAGCACTCTCCTAAGTCAGCTCAGAAGTAAATTTCCTCAGGTGAGTATTCTTGTGTTGTTGCAAGCTTGTTGGGCTCTTTTGGCACACAAGTGCCAATCTATGTAGCTTTCACAGCATGTTCCACAGAATTATCGATACTATGATTTTCACTTTTGAGTGGGGTTTTTCTTTACTTTATGTCATCATGCATTCTTCTCACTTCCCAAGAAAATGGTGCAGGTGCTGTGGAATGGACAGTGCTTAGAGGCATTACTTCAGTTGTTGTCAGAGCAGTCTGCTGTGGCAGATGGTGAGTCACAATTAGCTTTCCGCACTTCAATGCATCGACAGGTGCGCGAGTGGATAACACATGCTTTCTTGCTTGCTCCTTCCACCACTCAGGGCCTCTTGCAGGTATGCTATTGGTCCATGTCACACAGGTCACTTGACAGCAGTTTGGCAATTGAGCAGGACATGGATGTTTCTTAACACCTGAAGTTTGATATTCTATTAGTTTGACAGATAGATGACCTGATCCAACTCTGGCTTTAAAGTGTTGTGGTTGGTGGGGCTGGGTGGAAATGCAGGAATATATCCGGCAAGTGGGTACATGGCAAAAATTGGCACAATCAAGTGACATAATCTCACTGTTGTCTGAGATTCAGTTGAATACGAGCAATTCGACTCTGGCCATAGTACCTGCTCTCAAAGCAGCTGCTGCAGCAGCTGCCGGGGGGGATCTCAGCAGCATGGATGTGCTGTCTGTTGCAATTGCAAGTGCAAACATCAAATCTAACTACGCAGGTGAGGTTGCTGGCATGAAGCGTATCTTTGGTGGGAGTTTAGGGGGTCTGATGCTGGCAGATGGGCATCACTCTGGGAAGCCATCACTCCAGTTGGGGCTCAATGGCACTGGCAGTACAGGGAAAATCAATGGTGAAGGCTCACTCCATAGTATTTTGACCAGTCGGTTCATGCAGCATATTCAGCAATTTGTAACTGATGCACAATGTGGCCGATCCATTGACGGTGATAAATTTCGTGAAGCCTGCTTACAGGCAACTGCCCTTCTTCTGTCAGACAAGGTATTTTGTTCTTGTTGCATTGTGAACCCTTGCCTTTTCAACATGCAAGCCTGAACTAGAAAGGCAAACTGTTGTAACTGTAAATCATGGGTGTCAATGCACAGTTGAGGTTGTTATAGGCCTCAATGACAATACCATTCTTTTTTGTTTTTGTATCTCTGGTGTGTAGGATAAGTATAAGGATGGGGTTCCAGAAATCACTTCACAGCTACTGCGGCTACTGTGTTGGTGTCCAGCACACATCTTTACACCCGGAGCAATGGAGACGGGTGTGTTTGTATGGACATGGCTTTTAGCAGCTTCACCCCAGTTGGGGCCTCTGGTGCTGGCGGAGCTTGTGGATGCATGGATATGGACGATCACAAGTAGGCGGGGGCTATTTGCTGATGGGGCTGAAAACTCGGGCCCTGCTGCATTTCTCTGTCCCCAGCTTGTTGCGGGAGAGTCTAAACCTCCTCCTGCACAAGACCCCACTGAGAGTATTGCTGTGCACCGGGTTTGGCTTGGCTTTCTTCTTGACAGATTTGAGGTGAGTATGTACAAAATGGTCCTGAATCACAGTCACTTGTTCTGTATGGGTTTCACAACTATCATGACAAAGAATCTATATGGGTCATGTCTGATTCAAATTCATCTATGAGCAATGTTGCATGACAAGGAGAAAAGAGGTTCGTTACCTCCATTGTTTCTCATCACAGGCGAGTGAGAGAATTGCAGGTGGTAAGGCACACAGGGAGCGATCAGCTTCTGTTGCTAGTACGGTTGATGCAAGCCTCAATGCAGTCACCAAATCACTTCTCATCACATCCAGCTGCTGCTGGTGCCTTCTTCACCCTTTTGCTCTTGGGTCTGAAGCTGTGTGACTGTCTACTCCAATCTAGCACACACACTCAAAGGCTGGGAGTAAACTTGCTGCGAGACCGTGTTTACAGGTAAATGCTTGTGTGGGTACATTGGAGAACTTTGTGTATGTAAATGCTATGTGTGTTGTAATCTTCTGATTCTGAACCTCAGAGATGTTCACTCACAGCAAAAGCTTCCTATGTCAACCCTGAAGCCCTCTTTTCCTGAAGAATCACTGTGTGAATAGCTATGCACGTATCGATGATGGGTGCTTGATGACAATGGTTTTAAAGCTTAGTGTAAATACTGAACTGTGCATGTAATCTGGTGTGGGTGATAGAGCTGCATTCTTGTGGTTTATTGTGGAGCCGGGTTGGTTTGAGAGCAAGATAGATGGTATGGCTCAAGCAGAAGCACAAGCTGTAGCCCTCTTCACACAGATGTTGACTCTAGAGCGCCCTGAGAGCAACACTACTAGTAGTGAAGATGACGTGCCTCATCGTCACTCTTCCCGAAGCGGTTCTCTTACTCCTATCACCACTACATACACACAGGTGTTCACACATTTTCACTATCTCGAGTTGTGTCAACTGAAAAGGAATGTGCACCTGCCATTTCCATTTGAGACTTCTTATCAATAGCTTACAGCAACTATGAGATATTGTGGTTGTGGAATCCAGCTGGAAGAAGGTGCTACTGTTTGAGGATTTACTGTTGCTGATGTTCTCGACACGTTTAGGGACTGATACTATAAAGCACCCATAAATTTGGAGCATTGGGCTGTAATAAGATGAGCATAATTGTACAATGCAGTTGAGCATTTGTCAGAACCAACTTTGGGTTGACAGTCTGTTACTTCATCAGTTGGGAGATTGAATGTCCTGAGCTTTGGGTGTTTTCTGTTTCAAGTGTCAGTCTGTGGGAGGCTTGGATGAGAGTTTGCTCAAGACTTGTGTAGTTTTGGGTTCAAGCCCAGAAATTCTGGTGGAAAAAACATAACAATTTATGGACACAATTGCCTTCCAACCAGGAAAATCTGGCAATGCTTAGCTATAGCCATACTACATGAATTGCATTCTTTACCTTGCTAACAAACTAGTGGTTGCTGCAGCCTGATGACCACCCTGTCTGGGGGAAAGGTCAAAATGACTTGTCAGCAAGAGACAGAAGGAAGCAGTTGCTTTTGATGCTTTGCCAGCATGAAGCAGACAGGCTGGATAGCTGGGCCTACCCTCTCAAGTGAGATTCTCTTTTGCCTCCTATCTTTTCAGGTCTCTCCCATCATCTGGTAAGATTGCCTTGAGATTGGAGGATTAGAAAATGTGGGATGTTGTAGATTACTACTGTGGTTGGAATACAAAGCTACCATATTGATAATGATAGGACATGACCATGTTGGTGTCAGGGAGCACATGGCAACCCGCTTTCGACCTGGGCATGAGCAATGGGGAAACCATGTGAGGACAGCATGGGCTGTGGACCCTCAGATAGCTCTGGCACTTGTTGCTAGATTTCCAGGTGTGGCTTCTTTGAAGTCAGAGGTTTCATCAATGGTGCAGGTGGGCTCCTGTTGGTACATTCTTATTCAGCACAAACAAGGAACAATGTTTGTTCATGCATCTTTATGGGAAGTAGAAATATTACGTATGTGACCGTGACTTCCATTTGGTGGTACAAGCAGGCACATATACCAGATCTCTGCATGCTACCAGAGGCCCTACCATATCTTGTAACACCACAGGCTGTGGAAGAGGATTCAAATTCATTAAATTGGCTTCCACATTGGGCACCCTGCTCTATAACACAGGCTCTTGAGTTTTTAACACCCCCATATAAAGGCCACAAGCGGGTGATGTCCTATGTTCTTCGGGTGATGGAAATGTACCCCCCAGACGAGGTTACCTTCTTCATGCCACAGCTTGTACAGTCCCTCCGATATGACCATGGTGTAAGGATCTCTTGCTCTCACCCTTTATAAATCCTAATGTGATCTGCATGTGTTTGAAATGCTTGCCCTGGGAGTGACATATGCAAAAGTTCATTGCTTCAAGAATGCAGAACATTCAGAAACTAGACCAATGGTTTGCTGCTTTCTGATTCAGAATTCTTCAATGATTGATATGAAATCTGAAGCTGTTAAGGGTGGAGAGTAAACATGGGATGTCTGGGAGAGGCTGCAGGGGCTGGTGGAAGGCTACTTGATGGTAGCTGCTCAACAAAGCAATCTTTTTGCTCATATTTTGATATGGCAACTCCAGGTGGGTTCCTGGAATGTATATCCAAAAAACTCAGGCTGTGATCAGATTTGGCAAATAGTGTTTTAATCTATGCTTTTGAAATGGAACATTGGGTATAATTTTTCTGTGATCTCTGCCCATCCTAGGCAGAGAAGGGGGAAACAAAGTTCACAGCTTTTTGTTTGTCAGGCCGATTGGGAAACATGTCCATACTTGTTAGGTTTCCATGAAGTATCCTTGGCTTAGTTGAATGTTGCACACTCTCAGACTGGTGTTAATTTGCAGGGTGAGGAGCCACCATCCTCTGAGGATGTTGGAAAAGAAGGTGCTACCATGGAGGTACCCAGTTACATTGTAAATGCATCAGATGTTAGAAGTCTTGCATTGTTTAGAGTCAGAAATCAAGCTGTGTCATGCAGTTCCTGTTCCATCTACTTTTGGAGTCTTGTGGTCTTTAGATTGGTCCTGTGTTGTGGTCTTTAGATTGGTCCTGTGATTTGAGTCTCGTTTAGGGAGCAAAACACATGGGATCATTCAGCTCCCATCTGTATGAATTGAGGAGAAATTGACATGCCCTGTGCACATGATGCTCAGTTATCTGCAGCTTGGAAACATTTTAGTGATTGCAACTTCTTTTTTGTAAGTTAAAAAATGGGTTGATAATTTGTGCACTGCAGTTTATTAAGTGGTTTTGTCATAATCTTTTCAACTTGAACATGATTAGGTGCTGCAATTAGTTAAAATGGGCTTGGAAGGGCAATGCAGGGTAATACACTGTATGACATTGTACCAAGGGTCAAACGGCGGATCATCGACTCTTTCACACCTGATGCCCTTGATATTTTTGAGCGGGAATTCCGCTTCTTTGAGAAGGTGACAGCAATCTCTGGTGTTCTTTATCCATTGCCTAAGGATGAGCGTCGAGCACAAATTCGCAGGTGACATCCCTGTTCTAATCAGTTATAGCAGCTATTTGACTCCTGCCTTAGAATGTAAATAGCCAATACCTGACAGTGCTGAGATGCAAAACTGTATTTATTATAAGTGAGAAGATCTCAGTAGAACACTTTATTTATGTGGGTTGGGAATGGTTACTGGGACAGGGAACTGGAGAAGATAGAGGTGGAGGGGGATGATTTGTATTTGCCTACAGCTCCAGGAAAGCTTGTGAAGGGCATTGAAATAGACAGTGGCATTCCACTTCAGTCAGCTGCAAAAGTTCCCATTATGATCACTTTCGATGTTGTTGAAAAAGATGGTGACCCCAATGAAATCCATTGTCAAAAATGCATATTTAAGGTAGGTTTTATGCCATGGGCATCATGTCAGAAGGTGTATGTACATGTGCAGTATGTTACTATTTTCAAACTCATGACCTTTATGCACACAGAATCCAGAATTTGTGTTGCATTGCTACCTCCTAAAACATGCAAAATGCAAACTCTTTACACGCAGCTCTCTAGTTGCTGTCAAGTTTAGGAATGCAGACCTATCTCATCTTGAGCACTTTTGGGCCTCCTCATCTCTGGGCAAAAGTACAAAGCTAATTTGGAGTGGCTGTCAGTATATTGTCAGGTTCTTTCCTTCTAGGGTTCTTGCTTGCTTGTAGGGTGACTCATGAAAACATGGAATGGGATGGTGTAGGTGGGGGATGATAGCCGACAGGATGTTTTGGCTCTACAGGTGATCTGTCTCCTGAAGAACATTTGGGAGGCGGTGGGCCTTGATCTGTATCTTTTCCCTTACGGTGTCCTCCCTACTGGATTTGGCAGGGCCATTATTGAGGTACAATGTTCTTTGATTTGTTGGGCTTCTTCCAGACAAATGGTAGTTGTCAAATACTGCACACTAGAACAGACAGATTCCAACACATGCATCCCACCTCATCAGATGCATCCTTCTAATTTTCTGTGTATGCTTTCTTAATGCCATATACTCATAGGCTTCTGGATAATTGTCCAATGCCATTGTCAGTAAAATGGTTGCACCTTTGTGGGCTCTAAATTAAAATTGGATTTCTGCTTCAACAGATTCAGGAGAAGCTCAGGATAATTTGCCTTTGGTGCTTGTAGGTAGTGCCAAACACTCGGAGCCGAAACGAAATGGGGGAGATGACAGATGGAGGGTTGTATGAGCTCTACCAACAAGATTTTGGTCCAGTGGGGTCTCCTCGTTTTGAAGAAGCTCGCAACAACTTCATAGTAAGCAGTGCTGGCTATGCAGTGGCAAGCCTTCTTCTGCAACCCAAGGATCGTCACAATGGCAACCTTCTATTTGACAGGTGATTCTACCCTTCGTCATTAACAGGTTAATAGTGATGTAAGAGGAGTGGTTTCTTTGCTTTGGGGACCATAGCCAGTTTTCCCACCAAGCCTACAATTGGGTTTCTCTGCAAAGTCTGTAAAGCATTTGTTCTTTAGTGTTGATTGTCTATGGTGTATGAAGAATGCTACTTGTTTGCAACACCAGCTTTATCTTCTAGCTGTGGATGCATTGACAGGACATATCACTCTAAAACTGAGCCTCCTTGTCTACAGATGTTTCCTCATGACACAATATAATAGGACGTTTGTGGTGCATTTACCTTGGGATAAAACAATCCTTCTACTCTAACAAAGGAAACAGGATCAGTAAGTGAATTCAATGGGTTCAAAACTGAAAATATATATCTTGATTGGGGGGTGGTGGTCAGTGAGGGGAGGCTGGTGCATATTGACTTTGGCTTCATACTGGAGACGTCTCCTGGTGGTAACCTTCGATTTGAGAGTGCGCAGTTCAAGCTGAGCCATGAAATGACCCAGCTCATTGATCCTTCAGGGACAATGAAAAGTGAAACTTGGCACCGATTTGTCAGGTCTGACCTCTCAGCTCTCTGCCAGTGTGTGTGTGTACATACATATATGGTCATTTATAGGTCATAATTTTTCCCAACTATATATGGGATGTGGATGGGCTTTTGTTGCAGATTATGTGTGAAGGGGTATTTGGCGGCACGGGTTCACATGGCAGGCATTGTGAACACAGTGCTTCTCATGGTGGACAGTGGGCTCCCATGTTTCAGCCGTGGTGACCCCATTGGCAATTTACGGAAGCGGTTCCATCCAGAGATGAGTGAGAGGGAGGCAGCTATTTTTATGAGGGATACATGCGTTGATGCATACAATAAATGGAGTACAGCTGGTTATGATTTGATCCAGTATCTACAGCAAGGAATTGAGAGATAAAGAAGTTACTACATTTCACCTCCCCCCTGCCTCACGGTCTGCCTCCTCCCCCCAGACCCCTTCTTTCCACTGGGACATTTGATATTGTTCCCTTCTTCCGAAACATTAAATTATTATTTTTGTTCTAACTGAAAACAAGTCCAGCAAGTTTAGTGTAGATACGGCTGCTGTTTGTGAATCTCAAAGTTACCATCAGGCATAGATTGGGCCTGATAAATTGGTTTTACCCTCGAAACCCTAAACCCTGAACCCCAGAACCCAAAAAAGTGTTGTTTTAGAAAGAATGTAGCTTTTCTTACTGAAGGCAGAAAATTCTTGGGGGTTTGTCTTTATACCATCCAACATATTTCTGGATTTAGCTGCTATGAAAAAGGGAGTTCCCTTAATTTCAGAAGCCCCTTTCCATAGGCCTGCCCACATTCTGCTGCCTTGACTAAAAACTATTGAGGTTTTGATCCTTTCATGTAAGTTGTTCTGGTTCCATTGGCTTTTTTAAAGAATCGGGTTCCTCTGGAGTGAATGTTTTATCAGTTGTTTGTTTCCAACCACCCTTAAAAGTTTGCCGTCTCTATTCCCTGCCTTTCTAACTCCCCCATCTCCCCCCTTTTTTCTGTCTGGCTGTCTGTGTCTCTCCCTCTTTTTGTTGTTTGGAGTCTCAGAGAATTGGGTATCTTTGTTAGTTTGTTTAAGTGTGTGCTTTCCAGCACTCTTAACAACCTCAGAGAGGTTTCCAAGTGGAAGTTGAGGGCCACCTTACACTATGCAATTGATTGGGATCTTATGTGCAAGCTCCCTAGGGTGGGGGCATAAGTGATCTGAACCATCAGATCACCTCATTTGTTATGAAGGGTTTAGGGTCTTCTTGCAGTGAGTTACATTTTGTTGTAATTTGGTGGAATTCAAATTTCATTAAAACGTTGAACATAAATTGAAACTATTGGGTTTTCTTCTCCATGTCTTTTGAGGACATCCCTGGTAATGTTACCTAATGTACTGATGACAGTACAAGAGTTGGGAGAATTTGATGTTGATTTTTGGCTCATGGATAAAATGTCATTAAAGATCAAACAAAACAAAAACAAAAGCCATCTATAATTTTAGGACTTATCTCTTGTTGATGACAAAGTTTGAAGAGAATTCAGCCAGAATTTGGCAGATAAAACTGGTGTAAAGAATCATTTGGACATTTCCATGATGGCAAGCAGGACAAGAGTTCTTAACCCGCTGCTCAAGAGTGTAAACCTTACCTTTCCAAAACCTTTGCCATGGCCAATATGCATCCATTGTGTCTCAACAAAAGGTGAAAATCTTCTCCATGCCATGGAGAAGATTTTCACCAGGAATTCTCAGCACATCTGAAACCAACTTCTAGTATGTTTGCTTACTTACATATCAAGTCAGTACATGCGTCATCAATGGCATGAGGAACTGTGAAGTGATACATACTTCTACATCCTGGATTTTCATGTTGAAGCTCTGATTTGTTTGCTTGTCCAACTCTTAGGACAGCAATAATAATGGATACAAAAGTGATTACCACCCTAATCCTGGAATGGATAAGGTGCCAAAATATGGTATTTTGTGATATACAGCAGAGATACAGCAATGTTAATAAACTAATACTACAGAACAGAAAGTCAGTTCAACCCAGAAGCAATGACAGCACAAGAATAGTAGCACAAAGTAGGGACTCTATCCAGACAGCAAAAGTATCAAGTATCTCTGCATTTTGTGGACAGGCTTTCTGTGAACTAATTAATCCAATGAGCTATTAGCTCGTCTTTACTTCACAAGTATGGATGGGGAAAAAAATGATTCTACAGTCTTTTGACAACAATGCAGATCTATAAAGTGCAGTTACATTCATTTTGGATCATGGACTACCAATGTATAATGGATGGGAAAGCTTATGAACTCTGTTCACCATTCATGTTGCACCCTGGCAATGGAAGCTTCAGTAGAGTGGCTGCCAAACCATGAGTCAAACAACCATTGCAAAGGCTCATAGCATCCTGCCAGATGTCTTGTGTTCTCCCAATGTTCCAAAGGTCAATTCTGCTCCTGAAAGACAAAACACCTTCAGAGCAGTCAGAAACCCATATGCAGACTAGAGGGCTGAAAAAGCTTCCCATAGAGATGAAGGTGGTGGGTACTATATGATATGTAGCTCAGATACTAGCTTTCTTAGGATACAAGTGACTTCCAGTGTTACAGTTATTAGTCATTTGAAAATATCATGATGCCAGGACCTCAAAATGTGTGCAAGAATCTTCCCACACAATGGAGCAGGAGAGCCATTTTAGCACATTCCATTGCAACATGCAGTATCCATGCAACATTTTACTAACAAGAGATGAGAGTAATGATGCTCCAACAAATGTTGTCTCTATAGAGAATAGTTGTAAGGAGTAAGGAGCAAAAAGGGCACACTAAACTGACCTCAGCCTTCTTCAAGGGGATGAAATTGCAGGAGATATGTTGGAAGTCCTGGGCCACTGATACTGAATCCCTTTCCAAAGAAGCTTACAATTGCAGTGCACTTGCTGGGTTCCACAAGGCTCCTCTGAAGTTCAGGGCTGGGTGAACTTCTTATTTGGACCACATTATCTTTCTTTTCTGTTGGTACTGCAATAGCTTCTGTCACATCATCTGCACAAGGACTCATGACTCCAGGTGCCAGCCCCTTTTCTGCCAGTATTCCATCAGTCTGGATTCTCATCTACAGGGACCTCTGATTTTGGACCATGATCTATAGTTGAAGTTAATTCTCTGATGGCTGACTCCTGTTCTCCACCCTCCACACCAGCATCATTTGGGGTTTGTTCAAGCAAATTTACTTCTGCGCCTCACTTGGCCTGCAAACTCATGAGGTTCTTCATTATCTTAAGTGTGACTCCATCTGGCATACAACCCATCACTTTCATTCCATGGAAAATCATTGCAGCTTCACGAAGCTTGCCAGCCTTTCCAAGATTTCCAATTAAGGCATTGTAAGTAACAACAGTTGGCTTAAGCCCCTGAGCTTCCATGTCATCAAAAAGATGGCAAGCCTCGATAAGCTTCCCAGATTTTCCCAAGCCATCAATCAGTGCTGTGTATGTGTGGACATCAGGAACAAGACCCTTCACCTGAAGAGTTCTGAAAAGAGCACAAGCTTCCTCAATAGAGCCCTCCTTTCCCAATGCATCAATGAGAATGTTGTATGTCATAATGTTGGGTGCACAGCCCTTTCCTTCCATGTCTTCAACAAACCTGCAGGCCTTTTCAACCCTGCCAGCTCTTCCAAGAGAATGAACCAGACTGTTGTATGTGATAGCATTAGGCTTGCAGGCCATTGCCTGCATCTCCTCAAAGAAGTCAATTGCTTTATCAAGCTCTCCTGCCTTGCCTAGTCCATCAATAAGAGAGGTGTAGATAACAACATTGGGAACCAAGCCTTCACTTTTCAACTCATCAAAGAGGTTACATGCTTCCTCCAGTCTACCATCCTTTGCAAGAGCATCAATCAAAGCACAGTAGGTCACAACATCTGGAGCACACCTTTTCAGCTTCATTGCCTTGAAGATTGTGAGTGCATTATTGACTTTACCTGCTTTACCAAGCACATCTATGAGAGTAGTATATGCCACAGCATCCATCACATAGCCCTGATCTTCCATTTCTGCAAAAAGAGACCAAGCTTCCTCAAGCTTCCCAGCTTTCCCCAGGCAACGAACAATAGAAGTGTATGTTATGACATCAGGAGTCCCACCCTTTCCCTTCATATGATCTAGGAGAAGGCATGCATCATCCACTCTGTCAGCCTTCACAAGTCCATTGATCAACACATTGAGTGCATATGTGTCCCCACCCCAGCCCTTTTCGCCCATTTCTTGGAAAAGCTCATAAGCTGCATCAACTTGCCTGTCCTTGACAAGCAGATGAATCAAAGTTTTGTATGTGCCCAGCGGTGGTGCAAATTCCTGCAATTTCATTTTCTGAAATAACTCAAGGGCTTTATCCAATCTGCTCGCCTTCCCCAGGCCATTGATAAGAATCACATATGTCACCACATCTGGTCTACACCCATTTCCTTCCATGTTGTCATATAGCTTCAAAGCCTTCTCTACATTTCCAAGTTTCAAAAAGCTATCAATAACAGAGCTGTATGTCATGACATTGGGGGGACATCCCTCTGTCTCCATCTCCTCTAAGAGGTCAAATGCCCTATCTGCTTGGCCAGCCTTTCCTAGACCATCAATCAGTGTGGTGTAAGTAACCACATTGCACAGGCAGCCCCTTTCCTTCATCACCTCAAACAGTTTCAGAGCTTCATCAATTTGACCATTCTGCATGAAAGCACTCATCAAAGTATTGAATGAGACCACACACATGGATTGGAACTTGTCAGCTGAGAGTTGCAAAATCATGTCAGCTATGCCCTTCTCAGATTTATCAACTACATTGGACCCCCTCTCCACCATTTCCTTGACAACAGCGACGATCTTGTCCATTTGCCCATCTTTACCAAGAATCTCAATCACTGTGTTATAGGTCACAGAGTCTGGAATCTGGCCATTGTCCTTCATCTCTTGAAAGAACTGCCAAGCATCCAAGACTCTACCCACCCTTCCGAGTGCAGCTAACATAATGTTATAGGTGCACAAATTGGGCACCACATTTTTCTCCTTCATCTCATTGAATAGCCCACATGCCATGTGGGCCTCACCAGCTTTGCCCACTCCATCGATTAGGGTGTTGTACGCCATGGTATCTGGTGCACAACCATTGTATTTCATTTCCACAAATAGCTCACAAGCCTCCTCCAGTAGCCCCACTTTGCAAAGACCACTGATGAGAGAAGTATATGTTACAACATTGGGGTGATATTTGTATCTCTTCATCTCCTGAAAGACATTGCGAGCTGCATCAATATTGCCTGTTTTTGCAAGGGCGTTGATGAGGGTGGTGCATGTGACGACACCAGGATTAATACCTGCTTTCATCATTTCTTGCAACAACAGCACTGCAAGATCAAGCCTGGCTGTCCTGAGGAAACCATGTACAAGAATCCGAAATGTTTGTCTATCAGGTAACACATCCAGCTTCTTCATTTGGTGAAAGATCATCAAGGCGGTGAAATGAAACCCTCCCTTGAGAAGCAAAGCAATCAGACAGTTGCAGACATCTATGGTTGGTTTCCAGCCACTGCTCATCATATGGTGGAGCAACTTGATCGCCCCCTTCATATCCTTTGCACTTCCATAAGTGTGAAGGAGCATTGTGATGATCCGAGGTGAAATTTTACAACCTTGCTTTTGCATTCCTTGCAGCATTTGCAGGACTGCTTGCGACTCTCTGGCACCTGCAAGCCTCTGAATCATGAGATTGTATGTCCGCAGGCCATGCCTGTAACCTCCTTGATCTCCAGCCCAACCAAAAAAGTTCATTGCCAGCTTCAAGTCCTTCTGCCGCATCACCACTTCACAAACAAGACTGGGATTAAGTTTCATGTTCAATGCAGTGAGTTGCTTGACTGTGTGAGAATCCCATTTCCTTCGTTGAATCACTGCATTTATTCTCTTCACTCTTCGTCTGTTTGCAGGATGCGTGACACTGCTTAAAGGAGCAGCAGCAGCATCCTTGACATTGCATCCGCTCTTATTTCCCTGTGATCTTTTCTTGCCTGAATCTGCCGCAGCAGCCATGGAGGAGTTTGAAGAGAAAACACCAAAACCACTTCCTCTCTGCATCACAGAATGCGAGGAAATTGCTTTCTTCACAAGACCTTTCGCAATCTCTTGTGAAGAATGTAAATCCCTTGTATGTGTTTTCCAGGGTTGGAACCCTGGAGCACTACCACTCGCTCTACCACCCGACTGACGACTCACAGCAGCAGCCACATTGCCAAGCCCTCCAGCTCTCGATCTCCATATACGGTACACGATGGACAGCAGCATCATCAGCCTTCCTGGAAAAGCTGTCTACTTCCTCCCCCACAACTGTGAAGTAGCCTCGACTCATCAAAGCCCTAATCCAAAGCACTCGAGCTGAAAGAAAGAAGAACACATTCTTCTTCTTCTAGGTCTTCACCTTCACTCCATCTAAGTTCTCGACATCGAGATCTATATGAAAATCTAAATCTGCTCCACTGCACTCTTTCTTCTTAACACACTCCTCCTACGTCTACACTGCAATCGTATAATGCCTTGATAAAGGAACTTGAATAGGTGTCTCACTGAGAAGCGAAGAGCGGGAGAGAAGAAGAAGAAGGAGAAATGAGGAACATTAAGTACCGCAACGACGATGTCTTCCACTCGAGGACAATGAAGAAGATGATGCTCGTTTCTAGACTTTCACGGCTCCAAATTCCGCAGAAATCTCATCCCTGGACAGTATCCCGAAATCTAACCCATGCATCAACGATCCTGATCACGCAAATGCACACGATGAGAGCGAGAGCGAGAGAGTGAGACGTTTGACAAGAACTCCAAAACAGATCGCATGACAATAACTCCATGAAGATCGCATCAGAGCGCCAAACCCTAAAAACTGCCGACTTCTTCTTCAAGATGTCCTCGTTGTGTTCCGGCGTTGGATTGCACGCATGCAAGGAAACGAAATTCTTCCGATGTGCGAGTCTTGGTTGACTGTTGGTTTCCAGGAGTGAGAGATCTAGACACCGTTGGAGATGGAATTCCAGTCCTCGTCCTTTCGTCGATTAGGGTTTGGAGTTTTTTGGAGTTGGATGAAGCCTCAAGAGCACAATTCGGCTTGACAAAACATGCTACTTTTTCTCTCGAGCAAAATCCACTTCATCTTCCACCAGGAGTTATGCAGTTTTGCTGTGAAACTACTTCAATCTCTTCTGCTTGTGAGCTTTTCTGTGTTGATTTGTGTGGGGAATATCATCAACCTGACAAGATTTAGCTGTGTGTGTTTCTTTCTTGCTACGCAAATTTTTTTTACTCTTGGTTGTCGTTGCTTGTAGGTGATGGATTTGATTGCTGTAAGCTTCTTGAATCCGTTCACAAAAGGGCATTTGTGCAACTGTGAGTGTGGAGCTGATGTCAAGGTACTTCAAAGCTGTCAACTTTTTCTTTTGTGAAAGTATGAAGTAGAAATGAAACAGGAGAAAAAAGCTGCAAAACAATGTGTGTGGCAACAATTTAT
>Ga0209208_10002206_pt1 | contig 27832 bp, 16 predicted proteins | sample S1TSphfallax_3_FD_187694 | JGI IMG/M metagenome (GOLD analysis project Ga0209208, IMG submission 187694) | Host-associated microbial communities from peat moss isolated from Minnesota, USA - S1T2_Fd - Sphagnum fallax MG (SPAdes) (version 2) | ecosystem: Host-associated > Plants > Peat moss >...
AAAAAAAAAAAATATATATATATATATATATATATATATATCATTTTTTTTGCTATATATTTTTATTTTAAGAAATTTACAATGTATTTATCAACTCAAATGTTAATGCACTTTTATTTCATAAAATCTCAGGAACATATTCTAATCATGAGGATAGTTTGTTATTATGGTGTTGAGTTTTAAGTTTTTATGATTTAAAAAAAAAGTTATTGAGCTCCACTTTGCATTATTTCAAAATGAGTGCAACATTTTTAAAAAAATTCGCAAACCACTAGTGATTATTTTCAAAAAATAGATAAAATTTTCAAAATATATATTCCTTTCAACATTTACAAGGATTTTTGTCATTGTTCTACTAATAATTTATGATGTTTAGACCATGTTTCTACATTAAATTGTTTTGTCCAGTTTTATTATACAATTATCATGAGTGCATCATTCAAGCGATACCCCTTCTAACAAAAGGTGGCCTAGAAAACACAAAGGCCCAACTAAAACTTTGGTGCAAACAACCTTCCAAGGGTTAACCTAGGTTCAAAATAAATTGTCACCCAACACCCAAAAAGCAGGCATTATGCTAAAACCATTTCAAATGTATAGCAAATTCAAGTGTTTGAACCAAAACCAATCCTATTTTAACTATTATTTTGTTTATTATTATGTTTTCATTTGCATGAATACCCCTTAAAGCCAAATTTTGTAGCAAATTGTTTTGGGGATTGTTTTAAGCTTTATCTAGAAAAGGAATGGTTACATTCCCTACAAATATTGAGGGTTGAATCATATAGTTCAAATATTTCACTCAGAATGCCGTTTAGAAGGTTAAGTGGAATGTCCAAATCAAATAAACCATGATTGAATAGAGATTCAGCAACTTGAAAACCATTAGATATTTTTATATGTAATGTCTATTTGATCACTTTCTTACTTGCAACCCAATCAATTTGAAATTGCATATAATGTCCGATCTCCAAGGGGGAGAAAAAATGATAATCAAATGACCATACTTTCTTACAAATCCATATCAATTAGTTGTGGGTGCATCCCAAATTTTTATTTTTATTTTTATTTTTTTGCAATGGGTCACTTTGATTGGTCCTTCACAAAAAATCATGATATTTTGATATTCTCTAAACTTAGCATTTTCTACCAATATGAAACTAGGGTGGTGTTATTCCAAGAAATATCTTGAATGCACATTTTGCCCCATCTCATTGCTTGAGTATAACTTTTATTAATATTATTATTTTTATGAGTAGTACTCAATAATAACTTTTATTATTGAGTATTGTTTATTGTAGCTTTTAGAAAAGCTTAGGCACTTATTGTATTTCTTCTTATTCACATTAATTTATTTAATTAGCTGTGATGCATTTGAAACCACAAATGTTTTGATTGGTTTATTTGTTGTTTTTGCAATGCACCATTTGGTTGGTGTATCACCAAAAAATAATGAAATCCCCCCTCCCCAATTAGAAATCACATCTTTTACATTGTTTTATAGTTACATTGTTTTACACAACTTTGTAAAACCATATAAATATATTTGTTTTACACTTACACTATTTTACATAGCATAAAATAAAGTTACATGATTTTACACTTATACAAACATAAATGTATTTTAAACACTTGCACAAAATGTAAGTCCTAAACCATTTACACACATAGCACTGGTTTGAACCCACATCTTAAAGGAAAAAACTAATATGTACCACCAGCTTACTTCCAACAATTTACAAAAGTAGGATCCTCTATTTATCTATTTCTTTCAAAACATTAGTAAAAAGCCAAAACCAGTGCAATCCTTAGGTAGGACACCAATGCCTATAGAATGCTAGAGCATGCCCAATAACCTAAGAACTTAAAGCATCAACTTCAAATTCTGGTGGGTGGAAATCTCACTAACAAGGAGACACTCATAGCAATATTCCCTACCATTTTAAACTCCCAGGCCCATTCAAAACTTTCCCCCAGTGCCTGAGTATTTAGAGTGCACTTGGTGTGTGAGGTGTTTTTACATCACTTCAACTTTTTTTTGTCTTAACAGTCGCCTTATAAGAAACTTTGTTGTCTGTAACCTATTTATATTTTGAAAATCTATTTGATTCACGTCTCATTATAAGAAATATTTTGGTCTGTAACCTATTTATTTATAAATTGAAAATCTATTTATATATGAAAGGCAAAGGCACACTCTGACAATGGGATAACAGGTAGACCAGTCAGTATGCTTATATCGTGAGCTGGAGAGCATAACTGCATTACAGCATCTCCAACGGTGCTGAGTATGTAACTGTGGATAGTAAAATTAAATGTCTAAGTTTAGCTGTTTTTATTTTGCAACCCCACCAATAAAACTGAAACTGGAAGTGCATATACATGGGGGATTACTAATAGCAAACCACCTCTACCAACCATTGTGATCGACCAATCAGAAATACTGAGCCGCAGTCAGGTGCAATTTATTACAATCTATTTGGTAGGTGCACAATTGTGTTGCGCCTTTTACCAGCCACGGCAAGATGCACAAATTTGGTGCAGAGAAAACCAATTTCCTGAGCTAAACTGGCACATTTTAACTTTTTTGCAATAAATTTTACTGTCTGGAGTCACATACTGAGCACCGTTGGAGATGGTTTTATGCCTACACCACGAGCGGCAGACCTATGCTGTATCAGACTCACATTGTGCTACTAAGAGATTTTGGGACAGGTTGCTTGCTGGCATTTAACTACCTCAGCAAGTGCATTAGTGACATACGTTTGGAGCATTAGTTTGGTGAGGCACTCTAATTGAGTATGCTTTCAAAAGTCACCTATTCAGCAATTTCAGCTGCTGAGATTCACAAAGATATCCTGGGCAGAAAGAGAAAGTGTCAATTGTGTGGCAGAAATCTGGAAATTGATAAAAGAAAAAGGATAATTGACAAGGGGTTCAAGAATGGGTACCACAAGTTGTTCTTAAGTACTTTTCTTTCCAAACTATGCTTGAAGCCGAAATTAATATGTGGTCTCTTCATAAGTAGGAAAAGTAGGAAAAGTACATAATGGATGCAGGAACTTTGCAATTGTCTGGACTGCTCTCTGGAGCTGGGACCCTGGTGGCCAAGGCTCAAAGCAAGGAACATGAAGGCGCACTAAAGAGGGAGTTTTCGAACCAGACAATAATATATGTTTAGTTAATGTCAAATGCCTTAATTAAGAACAGGATGGACTTTTAGTGCCAGCCTTCATATGTGCCGACAGTAGTAGTTGCTGAAAATCCAGGATTCAGCCTACATATATGCCCAACATGTGTAGTTGCTTAAAATCAAAGATTCAAGCGTGTACCAATGAATGTTATGGAATGGAAATCGTGGACCGATAGGGTCAATTGCTTTACCGATGGTCTGTCGGTTTCTATTTGCACCATGAAAAACTTGCAAGTTTTGTGTTTTCTTTTGGCAAATTGTGTCCATTTGGCAACAAGGACAAATTAAAGTGCTACTCATACCAAAAAAACAATTGTGGAAAAAGGGTGAAGTCATTTTGAAACCGCCATCTTTACACAATAGCCTCCAGCAAGAATATCAAAATATAACAAGATTCTTTAAAGAAATAATGTTCCTCTTTGACTTGTGTCAAATTTGGCTATTTCCTCTTGTGGATGATCATCAGTGTGATGGGTACTCACAAAATTGGGGAAAAAAATTCCTCGTTGGTAGGGACTATTAGAGAATATTTGCACAAAATGTCAAAATTGCCTTCCAATCCATAAGCACCTTTTCCATATATGTATATATGCCTCCAAATGGAAGTTGTCTATGTAGATAAGTTACAACTTAGGATCCTCTATTCCACTGCTGCTTTTATCTTTGCGACTTTAGGTTCTAGGTGAAATCACTTGGAGAAGTGCTTCATGCCTTTTCTTTTCATTTCCTTTTCCCCTTTTTTATTCCTTCTCTTCATTAGAATTTTTCAATTTCATGTTTCTTAGAGATGTGTAATTTTTCATGTTTGTTTTTCTCCACATTTTCCTTTTAATATTTTCACCTAGATTAGCTAGTGGGAAACACAACTTCAGTTCTAGGGTTGGAAAAGTTAATGCTAATGGTATTTTGAAATGCACAGTTGGCAAAAATGTCTCTTGATATCATTAATGGTGTTTGGATTGTGTGACAAACATCTATGGGTGCAAACACCAAGCTTCATTTAGAGTCTCAAAATGACCACGTTGTGTAACTTTTATAGTGTAGGCGGGCTAGAAATTTTTTGGATGATAATATACCTTAGGTTTGCAAAACTAATTAGGCTAGGTTGAAATTTGCCTATTAAGGTTGAAGTCAACATAGTTTCTTATCATACTTAAAGGTATGTTCACACCTATTAATAAAGTAGTGGTAACTGCTTTTTAAGAAAATGTTAAAATACTAGCATCCACATCTAATGTTGTCATTATCATTAAAGATGATGTGGCAACTAACATGGCACTCAATGACAATGCATTGTTAACAAAAGAGGTAAACTAACAAATAGTGATAAAATATCACTAAAATAAATAAAAAATGAACTATGCAAGAATGTTAAATTGTCTGGCCCAAAATCAACCATGTAAGTGTGCAATAAGTCAAAAGCTTCAAAAATATCTATTGCACATGAAATCCAAGTGCCATGATAAGAGCTTTTCAACAAAGTTCCAATGGAATTGGAATGTGACTCCATGTACGTCATCATCAAAACTTTTTGATTACAACGCGATTGCACATACGTCATTACCAAAGCTTCTTGATTGTAACATGATTACAAGAATGTCATTGTTGAAGCTTCCTAATTACAATGTGATTACACATATGCCATCACCAAAGTTTCTTGACTACAACATTGCTTTTACAAATGGATAAAAAAAGGTGCAAACAATTTCTCAACACACAAAAATGTAGCTAATCCAGGTACTTAAAATTTTCAAATTTATTAAGTTCATTCAATTTCATCAAGATCAATTCAAATTCAATAACACAAAATTTCATATGAAAAAGGTTTGGAGATTCACATGTTTAAGAAGGAGAATGCAAAAGCATGCCAAGAAGTAGAGGTAGACCATGAATAGGGGTGGTAGGATTTAGATGAAGTTCAAAAGTGTTGTTGTTCCTAAAACAAAATTTGAATCCACCTTTGAACTAAACATTGCAAAAAAATCTCACAAATCAAATTGGGAGTATTAAGAAGTGATGGCATTAATGTAAGCAAAATGAGATGAATACCTTGTAAGATGGACGTGGTTGATTCGAGAGATCAATTTGAAAGTGCAAGTTATAAGTGGTGGAAAATTGCAAATTTAGTGAATGCATGTGAACATTTGTCACTGCCAAAAAACAATGATGCTTGCAAAGACAAATGGGGCACAATCTATGGAGACTTCAAGCTCATTTTGACTGCATGGCTTCAATAGGAAACAACACAAGGTACTGAGATTTGATTCACAAGAAAAGACAAACCTAAATGTGCTTTATCATTATAACAAAGCAATGTTCAAGATGATTGATTCATTCATTGGGGGCTGACCCATGTTTCGTCCTTAAGATGTTCAAGATCTCATGGCACTAGATGACCATGTGTTTGGAGTTCATTTGTTGCAACCAAAAATAAACGAAATGGTTTTGTTTAATCCTCCCAACTTCATCTTGCATAAGCAGAGAGGATTATTGGAATTGTCTACACCAACAATAACCACAAAGAAATGCAAGCAACAAGGCAATACACACACCTTTAGAAAGGATTGGCACAAGAAAGGCAAATGCAAACAACAATGCAATAAACATTCTTGGCACAAAAGAAGACTTGATTCTAATAGGAACATTTCAAAACTACAGAATGTGATTGTTGGGGAAGACACCTCACTCGATAAGGATTCTAATGCATTAGTAAAAAACTTCAAACCTTCGCCTATTATTGGTCAAAGAGCTCTTGCCATAAGAGTCAAAAGAAAATCGTTTGTAGTTCTCAACAACATGGTGGACACAATTAAACAAGGGAACAAGATGTTGGTATCATCCATTGACAAGATCCATACTACCAACTTGGAAATTGAGGAGCAACGTACACAAATTCAAGAGGAGTTTTAGGAAAAACATATCAACTATTTCAAGTCTAGAGACATTAAGCAAATTGATTATTCAAGTCCAAAGATGTTGAAATCAACAACATCTAGAAAAATATGCTCCAAACCATATTTGGATTAATTCAAGTAATCGGCATGATGTTCTCAAAGGGCAAACTAGTAATTGGTTATGACTCTGTTGAGGAAGACAAAAACATAAAAGATGATTAAAAATAACCATGATTATAGAAGATAGGAAGACAAATATTGCAAAATGCAAAATGCAAGAACATAAAAATTGATGGAGAATACATCTAGCTCTACTTTAATTTCAATTTGAATATTTCATTTTTAGTTTTTTTTCACTTACCATGGCTACAAAAAACACAAGCAACAATTATGAAAATTCAATACCTTTAAGTAGATAGTTGTTCATTAGATAATCATGAAAAGATACATTGTATTCTTTATATTTCATGAAAAATAGTGTTGCACTTCAAGGGTACAATGTGTTTGTATAATGTTTCTATTCAAACTAAATTTCTTTGTTGTCCTAGATACACTTCAATCTTAGCATGTCATTGTCCACCAAAAAATTCTCCATCTTTAATTGATGTAATACCTTCTTGAGTAGTAGCAACTTTATCCAACATAGTCAAGATCTATTCCACATCTATCTCACGGTGATGTATTAATAGTTTATGCAACAAGCAACAACAAGTGATCAAATCGGGAACAAAATTAATGTGCATTTATCTCTTCCCTTAAAGCTCATGAAATGTCTTTTTTAATATGTTGAAAGCATTTTCAACAATAGATCGCATTCACTTGTGCTTTTCGTTGTACAACATTTCAAAGAGGTTGTGATCTCCTTCTCCATGCAATGTCATCAACTAGGATAAACATCTTGTAGTGAATGTCCTGCTTTCGAATCAAAGGCCTCAAACGATTAGTAATGGCAAATAGAGTTTGCTTCCTCATTCAAAGTTCTAAAGCCAACGTGCATCATCATATTATATCAAAACAAAGATGGAAAACGAAATCATTGACCTTGACTTCACATAATGACTAAGTTTTGTGGGCAACAACCCTAAGCTGTAGGTGATCTTGTGATGTAGACAAACCAACATTATGACACTCTCCTTGATGTTGGTTGCAACAACAACACTTGGAAGAAAACTTGAAAAAGAAGGAGGTAGTGCAATATGAAAATGCAAACATGACAATAACAAAACAAACAAAACAAAAGGACTAATTACATGTTCATTGTCTATGTCCATTGCATTGATAGACGCTTGTTGGTGTTGCAAATAATTGATGCAAAAATTGAAAACAACAATGTGAAGATGAGTGTGTAAGAACTAATAAGCCAAGTGCACAAACGATTTAAAGACAAACGAACAATAAATAGAGGAAACAACGAATTGTAGAACAACTATAGATGTGAAGATGACGATGTGAAAATGAATGTGCAGTGACCAACAAACCAAATGTGCAAACGTTTTGAAGATGAATGAACGACAAACAAAGCAAACAACTAACTACAAAGCAAATGTAAACATGAAAACAATGATGTGAAGATGAATACACAACAACCAATAAACCAAGTGGGCAATGTGATGATCTAAAGATGAACAAATAACTTCAAACTTTAATTTATTGCATCATCATGTAGCATCTTGTGTGATGATAAAACTTTGCATTGGAATTTTGTGTCGATGGTTCATTGATACTTTCATCATAACCACTGAAATGTTATTTTAAGATCTAGTTAGCTCAAAACATAAAACTAACTTAAATGATTTTTAAGTCAGTAACCCTAAAACTAATGTTAATTTGACACTTGATGTAGATGCATATCTATACCTAGAGTGTTAGGTTAATGTGTTCTAACTTTGTTAGGGTTAAAAACAAAAAAATAACCTAAGTTCCGTAACGTAAACTAATGTTAGGGATTAAAAATGTTAATGAACTAACACTAGGTGTGAAAATATTATTAATAACTAAAGGAGTTTAAAATTGAAGGATGTGAAAAACATAAATAATAATGTTTACCAAAATATAATGTAGACAACATCACAAGAAGCAAAAAATGAAAAGGAAAAAAAAGTGTCATTTTAATTGCAAATAACTAATATTGTCCTACACCGACTATCAAAATGGAATATCTAAATTCATAATTTGAGATGAAAAACTCATATGGTAGAATTGGACATGGAGAGGTGGATCCATGAAGGGCAGAAGTGGAGACATAACCAACCCCATTGTTGCTCTTTGATTTAAAAGTGAAAAGAATTGCAATTTTGAAATCAATCAAAACTTGTTTTAAATGGAGTCTTTGGTGTTTTAGGTTTCGCTCAACTATGGCAAGGGGAGCAATTCACATGAATTCTAGATGGAGATCACACCCCAAATTTACAAAGTTGTATAAAGAAACTCATGTCTTTAGTTTGGAAGACAAACAAATATTCAAATGTTGATAGCATGAATGAGCAAAGAACTAACATGTGAATGTCATTGGTATTGAATGAAAATTCACAAAAAGATAATGGAGTGATTGTGAATTGAATGGCTTTCAAATGAATTAAGGCAAACATTGACCCTCTCAATGGGTCACGTTGACACATACCCCTGATCAATGAAATAATCATAACATCCATTTTCTTCTAACAACCATCCATGGAAACTCAATGGCATATAGAAAGTGTGATTGAAGTGTAACTGAACCCAAAAATAGAAACCAATGGGGATGCGTGCTCCTCATACCTAACCATCAATATTGCGTGAGTATGTATGGAATAACAAAATGGTTATTACCACAGGTCACAACCCATGGTATGGAATATTCTCATAACCAGGGTTTAAGAGACATTGGTTATGAGAATATTCACATGGCCAGGGGTTAGATAGCCAGGGCATTTTGAAATATTCTTCATTGTGCCCATTGTGCCTGGCTTGCTGCCCATGAGGAAATTTGTGCGAGCCTGGAATTTGGGCAGAATGGCCTGTATCTGGCACATTCCATAATACATAATTTGGAGATAGTGGAAATTATGGGTAACCTCCCCAACTCTAGAGGATGATTATGTGAAATCCATTAAAAGGAAAACTTAATGTAACATGTTTAATCTTCTTTTTTTCCATAACCTAATTGCATGTCAAATTGTAACTAATCGAGAGGAGACATGTTTGCTAGGGTTCCATGCAGTGGTCTTTTTGCCAGTTCACCAAAAATAATTTCAGATTTGTGGAAAATGAGGGTTTCTGGTTGCCAATTTTTGAGAAAAAGAAGTAAGTAGTCTTCAATATCCAAGTTAGGTTGTTTTTTTTGTTTTGTTTTGTCATGCTGAGATTTTTGAAACCATGGTGCTTCATGCCTAGCTCTTGGAATCTTGGGAAAGCTCTCAGTGAGTAGGGGTGCAACAACTTGGTTTGAGACCATTTGGAGCTACTGTGTGGAAACTATTGATTGTTGAACAATTTTCTAAATAAAATTAAAACTGAGAACTGTATTGGAATTTGGGGGGGCATTCTTGGTGTTGTTGAAAAGTGCTCGGCAAGTCAGATTTAATAGAGTTTATTTCACAATTTTCAGAGCTAAGGTGTGAAAGATATTGATTTTTGATTGGATTTTGTTGGTGGAAATTCAAACAAATTACAAAAATTGGGTTTGGAAAGGCAAAATCAGTTGAGCCCTCAATTTGTTCACATTATGCGAATTAAGAAATTTTTCAATTCTGAAAATGAGAAAAATAAAGAATGTGGTCACACTTGGGCCAATGGCATGGCTACACTAGTAGAAGGATACTCAAATGTCTTTGGCATTGGTATTTTTCTCATTGCCAGATTTGGCTAAATGGTTTAAAAGATGACGGGCCACTCTTGGTACATCACAAAATTGGCAAAAATTCCATAAACACTGGTTCCATGTTTGTAGTAGGGTTTAGGGTTTAGGAAGTAGGAACCGACAGCCCTAAAATAGGTGTAGATCTGGGTGCCACATGCACAATACCTGCATGGTATAATGGTTGTCTTGTCAACATGGCTTTATTTGAGGACCTCATTTTGCGTTTACCGCCAATGAGGAAAATTACTTCATTGGTGACCCCATAGTTTTTTGTTTTTTCTTAAGAAATTGAAGGACCTCCTTTCTTGTGATGAGAATCTTTGATTGGCTCATCACACAAAAATTAATCAAGTTTTGGAGGTCCCAAAATAAGTATACGTATTGTAGTCTCCTGCTTTGGGTGGCAAGAATTTCTATGCCGATAGTTCTGACATGTGGGAACATAGTGCCTGTTTCAATTAAATAATTTTGTGATTGTCGGAAAGAGCAATTTAACTCTTATTTTAAGTTTTTTAAAAAGAAAAGAGTTCTTCTTTAGCCTAAGCCCTAAGAGAAGAGAGAAGAAAGTCCTTTTACTCCCAAATCCAAAGGTACATGGGGGGCCATGTTCCAATGAATAGAATCCCGCTTAGTGATAAAATAATCTGATGACAATCCTGATTGCTAAAACTCCTCGCTATTACTTTTGCAAGAACCCTGACTCCCCCACTCCCAAAACAAGTGTTTTGAAAAACAATGTGACACACTAGAGAGAGTCAGTTCAGCACTGATTTTAATTGTCAAAAAAATTCAATCACATTGCAAAGGATGCAACCATCTTCCATATTAAGTCTGGCGGGAGCTGGAATCATAGTTACTTCTTGACTTCCAACCTTTTAAGACACACCTCCCATCACCACAATCAACCTCTTGCAAACGATCGATTTCTGAGAAAGAGAGATACGAATCAACTTAGTACATGTGATTGATTTTTGACAGAGAGAGATACGATCAACTTAGTACATGTGATCAATTTTTGACAGAGAGAGATTTTGACATCTAGTTTGAGCTAATGTGACGTCTTATAAATTCTCCATTTTCCTTGGTACAAAGGACACAAGCATCCTCCATCTTAAGTCAGGCAATCAGATATCCTCTTTCTTGGCACAAAGGATGCAAGCATCCTCCATCTTAAGTCGGGCAATCAGATATCCTATAAATTCTCCATCTTTCTTGGTACAAAGGATGCAAGCATCCTCCATCTTAAGTCGGGTAGTAGCTGTAGGCCTGGCCACTTTCTAAGTTCTACCTTCTTAGGACACATCTCCCTTGGATGTCCAAGGCTAGCATGGGAAAGATATTCAATGTGTGCACCCAACCCAAGAAAACAAAAATATCTTAAGAAAAATCTATATCCATCTAAGATATCCAAAAAGGCCCTTTTTGTTTTTTTGGCTTACTAGGTGTTTAGAGGGTTAAATTAGTCCTTAGTCATTAGTTTCATCTTCACTTATTGAGTATGCACAAAATGAATATATTCTAGTCCAAGTTGATACAAAAATATTGAATTTTAGTGAAAGTAGCTGTGAATATTTTGGGATGTCAAATATTGCAAAATGTGACCTTGTTTTTGTGGTACAAAACTTGCTTTGTCAAATCAGCACTTCAATTTAGGAATCTGAAGTTCCCACTGGGTTCCCAACATGTTCCTCAAGTTCTGAATGTGGTCTGCATTAATGTTCTAAACATGTTCCCCAAATAGCACTTCACTTATCCCATATCCTTTACCCTAAGTTCTACTCTCATAAGCTATATAACCAGCCTAAAAGGAGGAGACTAAAATGCGTATTGATTTTGGAAATGTCCAAAGCTTCATCAAATTGTTTTGGGACATGCAAATCAATGATGCTGATCACAAAAGGGGGAATTTTTTTATTTTGGAGGTCCCCACAACTAATTATCCATGCAAAGCTCTTTTAATATTTTTGTTTTGGGTTGGGGGGGAGGTTGAAGCAAAGAGTTCCCAAGTTCCTGACATGTTCCCCAAAGAGTTCTCAATAGCACCTTACTTTTATCCCATATGCTTTGGCAAATGTTATCCTCCTTGCACCTATATTAGTGTGTGGCCTGTGCCTAAGGCCCAAATGTTACATGGCCTCAACTGATTTTTCCTTCCAAAACCTTGCAGTTTGGAATTTATTTGAGTCTTCAGTGACAAAAATCACTTAAAATTCCATGTCCCCTCCCACATTCTGAATCCAAGTCTTACCAAATACTACAAGCACAATGTCAAGCATTCGGTTGGGTGGATCGCATACCTACAAAACAAAACAAAGTACCTTCCTTCATAGATAGATAGGTCCTCAACCTCTATAGTTTTCATTATTTTCTAGATGATGGGACAATCAAATTGGCTGATTGCAAAAATAAAATGGAACTTGTGAGGTACTTGATCTAATGAATATGAGAGGTAAAATAGGATTTTGGTGTGGGAATATGAAAAAGGAGACTAAGACTTTTGGGAACAACAAGGGGGGAGCATTCGCAATATTGTGTTGGAATATTGTTAAAAAATTTCTCATTAATTTCGAGGAACTAGTATATGAGAGATTTTGCATAATCTTTGGTACGGTTGTTCTTGGACAATTGATTTGTATAACTTTTGTACGGTCATGCTTAGACAGTTTTAACAACAATTCTGAAAGCAACTATTTCATTTCTAGCTTAATTACCTCATTTCTTTCTTAATAATTATTTCATTTTATTGAAAAACACGTGAGAACATTGTTAGTAGTAGTGCACACGAGGGCGAAAGTAGGGCAGTAAACACTCTCTACCAAGCTCTGTTTGATGTCGATTATGGTCCTGATAGTGTAGCCCTACGAAAAACTGGATTATTCTGTCACGGGACTTGTTAAAAATTTCTCTTTTTGACTTCGTGTCTCAATAAATCTTTTAAAAAAACCATATTTCTTGGAGGGGAGTTTCTGCAGTTTCTAGGATTAAAACCTAAGTCATGATGCAAAAGTGTTTGCGCAAAACACTGGTAATGAAAAGCATGTGAATTATTTTTCACTTTTTTTTCTTGAAGAACATTGAAAACCAGGTTGCATTGATTTCTTGCAAAACTGTGCAAGGTCAGAAAAGGTGTGTGCAAAAAGACAAGCAAAATCAGGGTCCGATAGAGTTTGTTAAGGGGGTGTTTAGTGGCCCAAAGGCCAACATCCAAGTTTGATAAGCATATGGGATAAAATATGAAACACATGAGGAACACATTGGAAATATACTGTTAAGAAGTTTATGAGGAAAATTATTAGGAACTTGGGTGCGGGAAATTCCAAAAGTTCAAGGCACAACTCAAGTACTTGAATGGGTCCCTTATTTTGAGAATGCCTCAACCCTAGGACCGTACCCTTCACTTAAGAAAGTTCATGAGTTCTTTCAAATTCTCAGATTTGGGATGGGCAGTAGTGTTTTTTTCTTTAAAAATTGTTTTGTAACCAAATTGAAGATCATCCATATGAAGATGTAAAAAAAGTTGACAATCATCGAAATGAAGACTTAGCTAAATTTGGCTATAAACCAGATATGAAGTACAAATCTTCAATCGTCCTTCCATAACTTATACTACAAACTGAAATCCAAAGATCAAAATATGTCAATTTTAACTCTATTTTTCTCTCTCTTCAGGGATTCAAAAACCTTCAAAATCTCTTCATTTTCGAATTTCTTATTTTAGTTTCCCCAATAGTAAAGTGGCTGGTCGATAGCCTGATTTTTGTTTTGATTTTGGGACCCACTTCTTCTTTTTTTTTTTTCTTTTTTGCTGATTATTGAAAGCGCAAAGGCGTGACAAGTTCGTAAAGTTATTCACAGAAACTTCATTGATTGCAGACAGTTGTCCACAGATAGTGATTTGCTGAATGCGCAAGCAATTGCACGCTGGCCTTGTGACGCAGCGATGAATTTCCTCTCATTTAGTGGCATGCTGCAGTCAATCAAGATGCAGGAATGGCAGGAGTACTTTGGGGGAGAATTGTTGGTGAAGAGACTAATGGCCCAATTACTTTGCTGCTGTCTGAAGCCCCGCAGTTCCGACGAAGTGATGGTAGGAATTTACAAGGAAATTGAACATCACTAGTTTTAAGGAAATGCAACAGACTGTTCCACGTTCCCCTGTAATGCTTGGAGGTAATTTTGATGCATCGACGGCAAATTTTGACACAGTAGCGTCGCCAAATGTACAGTGATCCGTTGATCATAAAGCCTACATTTGATAGTTCGATCTGGTGATCAAGTCGCGTATGCTGTAAAATGTAACAATTCTCGCTTTTGGGCGATCGGCCGTCATCTTGGGTTACAACTCTGGTAGACAAGTTTACTTTCCTCTAGAGCTTAATTTTCCAAATTAACAGCTTTGGATGGAACCCATTTTCCTAATTATCTGTCACCATTAATATATCTTGTTCACGAGTTCAACCTACACTTCCAAGTGATGGAATGCTATGCGACTCCAGTCATGCCTCGAAAAACAAGTGTGCAATGATTGTTACAGTCAGTAGATACATGATCAGAAACCTGCTGCAGCCTGTTTCACCTCTTTCTGCGAAGCCAGTTCGTTCATTTTGAAGTGGGTGTATGTTACTATTATGAGGGCACTCATAGCAATCTGAGTCCATAAACCTCAATCGGATTCACGGCACATACTAATGAATGCCACCAGGTGTACATTTATGATCGCTGCGCCTATGAAAGGAAGACATTGAAGTTCGTATTTGACTGTGTTCCTAGTCATAAACCTCAATTGGATTCACGGCGCACACTAATGAATGCCACCAAGTGTACATTTATGATCACTGCACGTATGAAAGGAAGACATTGAAGTTCGTAGTTGACTGTGTTCCTAGTTCTACGGTTGAGCAATATAACTATGTAAGCTCATTTTATAACGTCAGAGCAGTGTTTTGTTTTTTCATTTCTGCAAAGTAGCCAGTCAGGCCCCAGCTGAAGGGCATGGGATGCTAAACTGGCTGAATCTAAGATGTGTGGGGAGCTCTGTCGGGCATCACTCGTAATTTCTTTTTGTCTCAACATGGCTGCCACTTAAAATTTGAAAGTGAAAATTCTGGCCCCTCCTTCAACTTTAGAGGTGAAGAAATCTGGCAATACTTGGAATTCAGTTAGAGGTTTTCAGCTAATCTTCTTTTGCACTTGAAGTTCTTAAGGTGATGTGTGAATTTGTTTTGTCAGCATCTAGCACTTACTTGTTCCAAGCCCTAAAATTGAAGGCATGTGAGTAAGCATTATGAAATGCATTTGGCGCACACAATGCAAACTACAAGCACACTTAAACAAAAAGCAGAAACAAAATACAAGCATGCGTTGATAAACACAAGCACTAGTGAGAAAATTGAACTTCTAAAATTCGCCATTCTAATATAATTGACCTACAAAATCAACCTAAGTTAACATACATTTACAACCTAAAGAAAACATGCAAAGATAAAACATTATAAGCATTGGATTGTGAGGATTGAATAGAACATGTTAGTATCGTGGAAAGAAAGTTATTTGGTGTGTAAAACAACCATTGAATTCAATAGAAATAAATGAAGAAGCTAACACAATTCTACCTTTGCAAAAATTAGCCCAACAATTGTAGAAAGCATACTACATACCTAGCCATCATAACAATATCAATGTCATATTTCTTTCCATTGTTCAATGCATTGTACATATGAGAAATTTTGCAAAATGTAAAATGCATGTGCAAATATGCATGCATATCAAATGACAGATAGGCAATGAACTTGTTGCAAAGTTTTGACTTCATAAAAGCGTTAAAAACACCTCTCATGTTTCACATTACTTATTATTTACACCATGGCCAATTCAACCAATTTCACATACTCAAAGAATCTACAAACAAGTACCCAAGATGTTGTCATGACCACATGATACGTTTTAATCAATGGATTGATGTCAAAAGGTGGAGCCATGCACATTTTTGTGATGTGCTCCCAAGCTCCTTAATGGACTCAAATGTGAGTTCAAATTAAAAACAATGAAGAGCGAAAAGTCGAGGCACTCCCCTTAGCTTAGAACATTTGAGGATAAAGGGGTGTGCTAAAGCTCCAAGATGGGATTAGGAAGAATGATAAGCATCACCTATTCACGCAGACCTACACAAACCAAACACAAGGTGGTTAGTGCATAATTTGAGCATTTTTGGTGCTAGGATGAACCACGAGCAAACTCAAACTCACAAAATTCACCATGGCCCAAACTTGGGGAAAGTCACCACCTTCCCCTTTATAGGTATACTATGTGCTTCTTCACGAAGCCCATATCCAAATGGCATTTTGTCCCAAGACTCCCAAATGCAAGTCCTAAAATTCTCATAGTTAGGACTTTCGCAACTTTGGGGGCCCATAACTTTGTGTGCATACCTTCAATTGACACGAAGTTTGAAACAAAGTTGTAGCCCTCATCGAGAGCTTTCCAAGGGTATGTCTCACGCCACCTGCACGCAAGGAAATCGGGTCGATTATTGACTTTTAGTGGTTGGGAATCAAACTGCCAATTTGACTCCCGACCCTTCTTTTGGCCATAACTTGTGTTTCAAATGTCCAAATGAGTAATGCGAGCCCATTTTATAGATCTACATTTCAATAGCTTTTCAATGGGATTTAAAAACTCCTCAATCCAATGGGTTTTGACCCTTGAAATTGTTCTCTAAACATTCGTGAGTCCATCGGGATCCAACTCCCAAAGTGGGAGTTCTCTTGGGAGTGTGAGGGTTTAGTCCCTCACATTCTCTTGCACTCCCAAGAGCATGTGGCATGACTTTCGGGTTTCCTTCTTGGCCCGCAACTTTGCAAGCCCTTGTTTTGGTCGCAAGCCTAAGGCTAGGGTTACAACAGTTGCATTGCATTTCAATGCCAACTTGAACGTGCCTTGTTGATTATCAAAGTCATTAGTATTCAAGACCTTAAACACAAAGATCTTCATTGTAGAATGCTACATCAATCAAGTAAAAATGTTTTAGGAAAAACATTTCACTATTTGGTTATAATGAATATTGGGGATACACAATCCAAACATCATCCATGACACCATGGTCTGAAAACCTTGTTTTTAATTATCAAATCAAAATTAAAATTACTTATTCATTTCATTTGGATGTTTTCACATTTGCATTTGAATAATAATTTGAAGGCCCAAAAAAAGTTTATAATAAAGTTGGAAGATTGTTTATAACACATGTATACATCACCTTGGAAAATTTCAATAATAGTTATCACACATAAATACTTCCCTCATATGTGTAAATTTAATGAAAACATGCACACATTCAATTCCAATAAGATACAAGAAAACCCCAACAAAATTTGGAGGTCACATAAATGTTCATAATTCATCTTTGCTTGTTAGTTTGAAGGGTTGTACAACCCCATCTTCAATAAGAGCATTTTATATTCTACCATGAATCTTTTAACAACGCTTAACATTGAGATTCACTTTGTTTCACAATTTGAAAAATCTTGTTCCCCTTTGTTTCCAAAATTTCAACAAGTTTGATAAATTTTAAATGTCTTTTAAATGAATGTGCGAATAGTTACACAAGGTTTGTAATAGATTTTCAAAATGATGACCAAATCCAAACTTGATAAGGTTTGCATTATCAAATTGGTGTGATGGGCAACAGAAAAGATCTTTAAATAATTAGATGCATACTTGTCATGAATTTGTTTTGTAACAGCAATCTTTGTGCCTAGAGAAACATTAATGCCATCTACCCCAAAACAAACAAATTTTTGGGCAATTTGATTTCATGGCAAGCCACCACTTATTAGTAATGCCTTCATAATCACCTTAACTAGGTTATTAGTCTTTGATTCATAACCACATAATCCAAAGAAATGGGGATGGGGGTTTTTACCCAATTTTCCACCACACATTACCATAAACATGATTAGTTGTCAATTATAAAGAAGTCATCATAACGAAAAACAATGTAGCATGCAACTTGAAATGTTGCCCTAATTTTGTTCATGAACAAAATTTGGTGCATGAATTTTGCCATGGTCCAACTTGAACTGTCATTTAAATTCTTTTGTTGTTTTTGGCACTACTAAAAATTCATATAACAACTACAATGATCATTCATATTTCAATAGTGAACAACTTTGTTGCAACAAATGAAAGAAAATCACAAATTGAACAACGTTCTTTGCTTTCTCTCTAACCACCCTAAGTGCCAATTGTGCACTAATTATTATGGGATGTAATTTTTAAAAAAATTCCTAGCATGCTTACACACTTCGAAATAATATGGGTTCTTTTTTTTCGCATAAAACCCCATATTTTTATTATCCTTTTCACAACTTGCATATTTACAAAAAAAGTTCCATTTACAAGCAAGTAATTTGTTCATCCCTTTTACTTCAATATAAATCCTACACTTGACAATGCATAAGCTTCCATCTTTCCTTATATATAATTCAACCCATTGGAGTTTTATTATCCATTTGTCATGGAATTGTTTTGTGACATCACAATTTCATTTTTTGACTTTCAATGGTATGGGCAAATTCTTTTTAGGGGTTTGGGAAGACTCACACAAGGACATAACAACATCTTTGTTTTCATTTAGATTTGAAAGATTAGAACTACAATGAAAAACAAAGGAGGAAAACATGAAACAAGATCATGAAATGAAGAAGCTACATCACAAGTAGGAATGACAAGATAACCACTCACAACATGCTTTTTAAAGGAAAAAAAAATTGAACTTGTAAGCAAACTAAAAAAGTGATAGCATTGTGATAAAAGAAAATAATAATAACCAATGAAACTTTTATTGCAACTTATGTAATTGAATAAAAAAAATATTTAATTCTACAATTTCAAGTGAGCACATAAAAATGGACAAATAATTGCTACTCCTATGCACATTCAAATTTCACACTAAAGAGTAAAGAACAAAGGAAGAAGGTTGCAAAATTCTAATTAGATGTAATCAATAATTAGTTTTCAAGAATAAGGCTTTCATTGTTTCATTTCCTTTCAATTTTGCAATTCTATAAGATGATTGTCACACAAACTCTTTGGACCCATTGATCACTAACATGTGGTGCTTATGTGTAACATTCATGTGTAACACCCACTATTGATTTACCCTCACCATCAATCTATTGCATGGTGCAAAAAAAAAGTTTTCACAACAAGGATGCAAATTACAAAAAGATATGTATATATGGAGAAAACATATTCTCCTTTGTTATCAAGCTCAATTAAGTTCATGTTAAAAACATCAATGTGTAGCATGCCCAATGCAATGTCTATCACCGACAATCTACTTCATTGGAAAGTTGAAACTTACACAACAAACTTTGAAAATAAAGGATGTTAAAAGTGGTGAAGAGCCTGAAGATTGTGATTGGTGAGCAAAAATTACTGCAATCAATCAAGGCATCACAAACACATTGGCCCTGTCAATAGATAAGATGTTGTACATCTACTGACTGTGTCCACACTCTGAACACCCAAAACTTTGTAGTGGTTAAAAAATTTCACACCTTTTTTTCCTTTGTATCAGGTAGCCAAGGTTTTTTTTAAGTAAAAAAATGTTGATAAAGTGCTAAGGAAAAAAACGCTGCATTAGAGTGATAAAACAAGCACCTCATAATATAATGACTCTGCCCTTCACAACAAATTCAAAATTCAAATGGTAAAACCTCTTAAAATATTGTAGTGTAACTTTAGGGCAGGTTATAATGTGCAATTATTCGTGCTACCTATGAGTCGTATTTTGTTTTTCAAAGTGGGCTTTCGGAAAAGTGTAAAGTCCAAACTTGTTGAAGGTTGCATCAACTTTTATGTTGCAGACCATGGATGTGGGAGAGCATTATTGACATTATTGGGCTTGTGAAAATTTGGTCAGAATTTGTTCAGGAAACCTATTGATGTTGCTCATACACCTAAAATTGTTGAATTTTTTAAATAAAACCTTAGAATTCATGTACCCATCTTTGTGTATGTGGGCATACATAGGCTAGTGGAAGGTAAACTAAAGAGCATAGACCTACTACATAGGGGCCAAAATCCCTTAAGCTACTATACTCTATAATGAATCTAAACACAATATCCTTGCCTTGGTAGGCAAGGCCAACAATAATGTATGAAATTGGAAGTTGGTGACAACTCCTTGAAATGTGTTCTGCATTCATTATTGTGTCAATAATGTACACCTTCAGTCTCTGGCGAACCCAATCAAGATGTCTATAATTTACTAACAAGTTAAAATCTTCAACTTCCTAGAAATTGAAACTATTCATTGTCTTGGCCTCACATGGAAGCTGCCTTTTACAAAACAATATGCCATAATTTTCACTGCTGCATTTTGAAGGGCAATACATGTAAGAAGCAAATTGAAGGGCAAAAGTAAGGCAGAAAACTTAACTACATATCAGACTTGAGTTGTAGGGTAAAACAAGGCAGTCAGAAAAACAAATAGCACAAGTAATGTGCCCAAAACCTTCTTTGTTAGTACAAGGATGTTCCAAATGTACACCTAATTAATTTATTAGGGTTTGTTTGTGCATTGCAAGTAAAATCAAAGAATTATCTGTTAAAAGTTTTGAACTCTTGTTAAAATTTCCTTGCAATTTGCTTATCTTTTTTGCATGCAGCATGCGAGCACTAATTCACCAAGGCAACTCTTAAAAATAATGCAAGGCACCAATTTCAACAACCTCATTGGTCATTGTATAGCTTTTTTCACCCTTAGGCAAAAGCCTATCCTACATATGCCTTCATATTTGTGTATGTTTTTACACTGATATTATAATCCTTATCTATATACAAACATGCAGCTTAAAAGAAAAACTCCAAAGCAAAAGTATGGAATTCCATACTTTTGCATTTCACAAACTGAATAAGAATGGAGACTAAAATGAAGGGAGCTGATGATATTATTGTTTCATGGAGTTCACATTTCAAATAGTAGTACAGACTTCAGGTAATGGACACATTTAAATGCGTAGTTGAATTGCATACTATTTAAAGCTTCTCAATAGCTCAATTCAAGTGGTCTATTAATTGCAAGGTTTTAGTCCTTATCTTGATTCTATGTTGCCTCCTCTGCCATTATGCATTACAGTATTCACCTTCTTCATACTTTCCATGAACTAGAAAAATGATAAGTGCTATTATGATGCACCTGCACATATGAGTAACAATTGTTTTCCTGGTTTTCTTCATATTTGAAGAGAAACCCAAAGTTGTATGTGTTTTGTCAAAGTAACCGTGATGAAAAATAGAGAGTTGTGTTATTTTGTACCGAACTTAATTCCAAAAACTACAAAAGGTAGTAGGGCAGAATTTTTTCAAGGTAAACTAGGACAAAGTAAACCCGGTCCTAAACTTGGTCATTAATATATTTTATATTTAAATTTCCATCAATCTTAATGAATAAAAATGGTAAATTGTTAAAACTATGATAGTTTAGACCACCGTATATCTAGAATCATTAATATCATTTGCATTGTGTCAACATGCATGGTGAAACCAAACTAACTTATAAGAGTACACAAAAAGATGACTATGTGACAAGATTTTGACTCAATAACAATGTTTTGTGACATAGATGTAAGTTTCACCTTGTTTCCTTGAGTTTTTCCTCCAAGTTATTATGCCATAATAAACAAAATATTATATTTGTTGAATTTTTTTTTCATAAGTCCAATAATATTCAAAGTTGAAAACCTTATCATTGCATTCTAGCCAAATAATCCACAATGTCACTCATCTTAATAAGTTCCAGATGATGAAGAATTCCCGTAACCTATGAGAAAGCAATTTGCAAAGTTTTGATTATGGATAGGTGAAAGGTTCCCAAGGCCTTGTTCTTGGTTGATCTTGTTTTTAGCCCACAAGTAGTCACAAAATTTATGTGAGATAAATTCAAGGATTAAGCAATTACACACTACACTATCCATTTAATATGGATTTCATAAGGCATAAATTTTTATATGCAATCTTCCTAACTCCAATTAACAAAGAAATGTGTAGAAAATGTCAACTCATGTCTATGATCTATATTGTGATACAAAGATTATTTTATTTAAAATATATATATGATTATTTTTGGGTTTTCAAGGGGGTGTTACACATTGGTTTTCAAATTGTGTCAAAATCCATACAATTTTGTAAATGTATTCATAAAATTTTGATTATTAAACTGAATGTCTAATGTATTTTTCCATAGACTATATGATTAAAATGGAAGGAAAATTTATTATTGAGGATGTGACTGCAACCAAAGGGACATATTTAAATATTTTCTAGAGCTTTAATATTGTAGGAATTCATTAAGTTTTTTTAATGTGAAAATTTTGAATTTGATGCAAGTTTTTCATTCAAATCATTCCATAACATATGAGGAAGCGCAAAGAAGAGATACTTCTCGCAAAAACATGACTTTTGATAAACGTATTCATTGTGAAAAGTTTGAAACAACAAACTATGCAAAAATGAATTTGTAATTTGTAATTTTTGGTATACAATCACCTAATTGGTAGTGGGCAATGTGGGCAATTGGTATTCAAAACAAGACCCACTTTAGCGCTAACAACAATCACATGGTGCTAGAAAAACCACAAAAAAACCACCTCCTTTTGTAACAAGTATGTGAATACCACATGGACCAACTTAGCTTGCAAAAAAATTCAAAGCTTTTAGTAACTAATTAGGAATTTTTTACCTTAGTTGTTGTATAACCCATTAGAGCGATGTTATCTTGCCAAGTCTAAATATTAGGGTCAAATTTAAATGAATCCAATCTGCTGGAAAGAGAAAAGTAAATCTTCTTAAGAAAACCATGTGAAACCAGGAGTAACCCAACCATTCATAAAAACCATTGGGGTCTCCTCTCCTTATTAAGAATATAAAACATATTTGAGTCTTTAATAAGGATTCCTAATTACATTCCACTTCTGTATTTTGGGATTGTCAATTGTAGGTTAAGCAACAAAGTTCACACTCCCATCTGCCATTGTTGGTCTTCATGATCCCAAATGTTCCAAATAGGCTTGGTATCATTCTAGCATTGAAGATTCCAAACTAGTCCCCCTTGAGTTAATTTGTTCATGGGTTCCATCAGTGCACATAGTATCCACAATTTAGGTCCAATGGCCTCAATGTTTAACTCAGCAAAGCCATACAACTCTTGAGTTTAAAACCATGACAAAAGAACAAATCCATCTCTTACCAAAGACCTTTTTTTCCTCTCAAGCCCCTTACTTAGTTGGCCATATCATTTGATTTACAACATGAAATAGTTTTGTATATACTCAATGTTCCACCATAGGGTTATTTGGAAAATGGGGGAATCCTTGAAGTTACATGATACATTGGTGGATTTACACAATTTTATTCAACACTTATGAACCCTGAGTGGAAGCATGATTGTGGGATAAGGCCCATTGCATGTTGGGCATCCACTTGTAATGCTTTGAAGGTTGCTTGTACCGTAACAAGATTTGCAAGTAAATTAAGTCCCTAGGCTGGTATGCCTTCAACACCCATTTAACCAACAAAGCATGAAAGGCATCATTGAAGTTGGTAAAAATAAGGCCTCCCTCCTTGTGACCTCGACAACAATTAGCCTATCTCACCATTGTCCTCACCATTTGACTAGTTTCTCCCTAGAAATAATTCTTCAGGAGACCCTTGATTTTTATGAATGGTTTTGTGGGAGCCACCCCAAACTGAGATGGAAAACCACAAGGTCAAGAGAAGGACTTGGTTAATTATGACTAATAGACCAACTAGACATGACTTGGTAGCACACTAGTAAGAAAGCTTATTCTTTATCTTTTGAACTAGAAACTTGTCTACCTTATCTTTTCAACCCAAGTTAAGTCCAAAGGGTGTGCCTAAGTGCTTAAGCAACTCACCCTCCTTGGCCCCCTACCACTCATAGTTAGGTAGTCAATTAGGTCAAGGTGTACCATTACTATAATAGTAAGCAATGCTCTTACTTGGCTAGTTCATAGAAACTTGGCTAGAGATAACTCAAAAGTTGTTAAGTAAACCAATGAGATTGGTGACCACTAACTCTTCAAATTGGATGGTGAAGCAGGTGTCATATTTGCAGTGAGAGATAGTTTATTGGGCCCCAACAATGGGCAACATGATTCTATGCAAGTCAAGTCTGCATTGCATGACAGCTTTGAGCATATGCTTAAACAACTCACTAATGAGGAGGAAGATGTATGACACAAAATCTATGGTATGTAATAGGGCAATTTAATTCCAATATTTAGATTCTCAGTATTGAAATGGTCAAATTTTCACCAATTTTAGCTGCATGAAATTTGAAAAAAAGCCAGAACTACAATAGGAGGTTTCCCTTAATAGAACATTGTTGTGTAAAGTACCATCAACACTTAGGGATTCATTGATGACCCCCTTCTCTTTGAGAGTAAAATAAAAAAATCTGAAATGAGAACTAGCTACAATCTAATTTGTTTAGTCTTGACAAATGTTTTACATGCTCCAACATCACCACATTCCAAGTATCAACCTTGCATGCATATGAACCATGTTGTCAAGTGCACAAGTGGCAAGCGTCCCTCCTATAACATGCTCTTGCCACTTCGAAATACATATTTTTACTCAGAAACACTTCCTACTAGGGTGATGAATTACAAGTTTCAAGAAAGGCACATTGGGTTGAGGATGTTTTGAGGTGTTGAGATGATGATCTTAACCACTACAGCAACAATCAAGAAGGAGCAAAGTTGTTTGATGACATAAATTTGTCTCCTATCATGTGTGGTATTGTGCTTAAAGGAAGCCCTTTGCTTTGAGTAGCTCATGAAGATTCCAAGGATGTTTAACTAATCGAAAATACTCATGCAGAATTTCACACTAATTTAGTGGTTAATGGCCAATTGTAGCCTAGTAGTCCTTTGAAAGTCAAAAAATCTAAGCATCCTTCTAGTATACTATTTGTGGCAACCTGCTGAAGCTAGTGTCTTCTTTTCAAGTTTGTGATGTTGCTGCAGTAGCACAAGGAGATTTAGCCATGTTTGGCTATAGACTAGTTATGCAAGTAGAAATTTATTAAAATCCTTTTTATATCCTGGCTATTTGCTTCAACAATGTATAGAAATATGATGATTTTTTGGATTTTTTTTTTCAATGTTTGGTGTTTTGTTTACAAAAAGGGAATATTTGATAAAATATTATTTTTGAAAAAAATCAACAAATGGCAAAAATTCAGCACAAAAACGAAATGCTGGCTGGAATCTTTGAGGAAATGTTTTTAATTTAATTTCAAAACGGCAAAATATAGAGCCTTTTCAGGTTTCCTAGGAGGCAAATTTCAAATTCTGTTAAGTTTTTAAATAAAGATTTTATATTGAGTTTTAATAGACAGCCAAAAATATAAAAGGAATTATTAAAACATTTTCTTTCATCTTTTGTTTATAGCCAGATTTGGCTAGTTCATCTCATCCATGATTGCCACTTTAGCAATATCACAAAATTGAAATGCGAAAAAAAAAAAAACACACTGGAGCCTGCAACCTACTATAGAAATTTGGTGACATTTTCTTCTCTCCCAAAATTTGGCAAAATTTATCCTTTTTCCATAAAAAAAATCCTTTGCATAGTCAAATTCAAAAATTTCAAGTCACAAAATTTAGCCAGAAAACAATTTCCAAAAGTTTTTTTGCTATTCGGTACTGATTCCAAGTTCCAACCCCATCTTAATATACTACCTACCCACCTACCTATGTACTTAGTTATGTATAAACCTCAAGTAGGGATGATGTGGGACAAGGTACAGATCTCTTGGGGATTTTATACAAACTTGCCAATGACTTGAGGCTAGAGGTTTATGGGCCAAGCTACATTGGGACAAGTTGTGGACCTTGGGTATGTGGACAACCTTACCTAAGGACAAGTTGTGGACCTTGGGTATGTGGACAACCTTACGTAAGGACAAGTTGTGGACCTTGGGTATGTGGACAACCTTACCTAAGGACAAGTAGACTTAAGGCCACCTAACATGTCTCTTGGAGGTCATTTTCTTTCTAAAATATTCCAATTCTCAATATTTACTTAGGATAGTAATTTCAAATTTGACAACCATAAACTATGGGCAAGCTTTAACACAAGTTTAGCCTTTTTTGTAAGGTTACCCAAAAGGATGTGCCTAGACTCCCTCTATGCATCACTACCAGTAGTAATGTTTTTTTACTCCTTTTTTTAAACTATGATTACTATTTAGGTTTAGGAAAAGGTTTGGACTTCCTCAAATGTTGGGGAGATTAGTGGAATGATGGGCTACTAGGCCCTTGCCATTTTGTCAATGTCCCTTGCTATCTCCCTCACAACCCATGTCACTTTTTTGGTGTCCCGCAACATCTCCCTAGCATCCCCCACCATTTCCTTGGTGTTAACCTTGTGTTTCTAGCTTTTCCCATCATTTCCTCAATAATGTTGTCATGGTCCTTTGCCATGTGCCGGCTTGATCTAATGCTTTATTCCATTTTTCCTCCCTTAATCTAATGTTGTCAAACCTCCCCAACCTTGTTGTCCCCACAATCCCTTATTTAACATTAAAATTTAAGGTGGCTTCTACTAGGTGCATACACCTTGGGCTCACCCTAACAAGCTTGCTAAAGGTTTAGTTACCAATGTTTGGTGGGTATTAGAAAAAAAAACCAATCATTTATAAACTAAATTATGTGTGTGTGTGTGTGTGTCCATGTCATGGTATTAATGAATAGTAGGCCTAGGGTTTTATGTTTAGTGAATGGGATTTAAAATCTAGTATTTAAGATAATAGGTAAGGTGTTCAAAAAATAGGTTTTAGAGTTTGAAAGTGAAGGTGGCACCACAAAATTATCCTTTGTAAGCAGGCTTCTTTTTCATGACTCCTTCTTTCACTCCTTGAATATAAACATGTTCATTTCTTTTCACTTGTCATTTTTCATTTTCTTTGTGCTTTGTGTGTTTTTTTTTGTTTGCAAATTTGTGGAGAAATATTGGTTTGTAATTTGCATTTTCTTTTTTTGCTTAGTTATTTTTTCTTTCATAATTGTTATTATGTTACAACCCTAGCCTTGGGCTTGCGACCAAAACAAGGGCTTGCAAGGTTGCGGGCCAAAAAGGAAACTCAGGAGTCACGCCACATGCTTCCGAGAATGTAAAAAAATGTGAAGGAATGAACCCTCACACTTCCAAAGGAGCTTCCACTTTGGGAATTAGACTACCGAATTTTCAGAGAGCAATTTTAGGGGTCAAAACGCAATGGATCAAAAACTTCCTTATATCATTGAAAAGCTCTTGGGTCTTAGATGTCTAAAATGGGCTTGCATGACCCATTTGGACATTTGAAACACAAGTTATGGCCAAAAGAAAGGTCGAGACTCAAATTGAAAATTTGACTCCCGACCATTAAAAGTCAATTTCCTTGCGTGCAGGTGGCGTGTGACATACCATTGGAAAAAACTATTATAACCTAGCTTTGGGCTCGTGATTAAGGCAAAGGGGTTGCAAGAGTGTGGGCCAAGAGAAAGCCCGGGAGTCACATCACATACTCCTGGGAGTGTAAGAAAATGTTAGGGAGTGAACCTTCACACTCCCAAAGCAACTCCCACTTTAGGAAATGGAGTCTTGGTGGACTCCCAAAATTTTAGAGAGCGATTTTAGGGGTCAAAACTTAATGTCTTGTGGTGTTATTTATATCAGTGAAAAGCTTTTGGAACGTAGATGTTTGAAATAGGCTCACATTGCTCATTTGGACATCTAAAACACAAGTTATGACCAAAAGAAAGGCTGGGAGTCAAACTACCAATTTGACTCCCGACCAGAAAAAGTCGGAAATCGACCCGATTTACTTGTCTGCAG
>Ga0209208_10002207_pt1 | contig 27825 bp, 17 predicted proteins | sample S1TSphfallax_3_FD_187694 | JGI IMG/M metagenome (GOLD analysis project Ga0209208, IMG submission 187694) | Host-associated microbial communities from peat moss isolated from Minnesota, USA - S1T2_Fd - Sphagnum fallax MG (SPAdes) (version 2) | ecosystem: Host-associated > Plants > Peat moss >...
CTATAGTACCAAAATCCACACAACTTGTAGTTATAGCTAAAGATGCATTCCAACTCATTTAATATGTAGTTGAATTTGTTAAAATAGAAAACCCACAAATTTTTAAATTCCAACCTATCCAAGTTTTTGGTCGTTTTACAAAAAACCTAAGATATATTAGTATATTTTAAAAGCAAGTTATTCAAAATGCCAAATCGTGGTCATGGACATTACAAGAACTTTCAAACTTCAAAGTTGAATTTGAAGAAGTTGAAAAAAACCTATCTAAGACCCACAACTACCTACAAACCTATAGTTTAGAGCTAAAAATAGTCCATAAAATTTTGAAGAACCATGACAAATAACTAGTCATAATCAAGGGGCAAATGAATAATGTCTAGCATGAGAACTAGAACATATCCAATAAGTTGAAAGAGGCAAAACATGTTGTTAGGAAAACTAAAAACCTACAACAAGTTTATGTTGAGTTCAATTAACTCAATTGGAAAACCCACAACAATTTGAAACATCTCCAAGTTAATTTGTAGTGAATGATGTAGGATTATACCAAAATGGAAGAGTCCAATATGTAACAACAAAGTATCATAACCAGTTTGGAGCAAACCTATCAAGACCTCATAAATCAACAAGTAGCTACCCACATAGAGTTTGAAAGGAAAAAACAAAGTTTGATTGCCCAAATCTAAATCTAGAAAGGTCAATATGAGACAACCAAGGTATAATTGAATAAACCCAACCCCATTATACATGTTAAGATGAATAACAAGTTGAAGGAATTTGAGGAGTTATTGCTAGACAATACACTACTCAAAGTGCAAAATCAAGCCTTGGGAGACAGAAACCCCAAGTGGAAGGAATGGTGACAAATTATTCAAGAGTTCAAGGAGGAACAAATTCAAGAAAATATGGAACTAGCTCGTTTTGATGAACAAAGTTACCAACTTGAACTACACGCATATCGAATTGCTTTCCCTAATTTCAAATATGAACTTTTTAGTTTTGTATCTATGGAGATTGGAACCAATAATAAAGTTCTAGCAACGCCATTGTGGTATAACCTATTGCCATTACCAAACCAATTAGCCCACTAAGGGGTGGAACAAGTTTAGAGATCATACCTTTACATGTTCAGACTTTTACTATACATGTTCAAGTTGCCACTATTACTAATGAACCTATGAAAGGTAGTGAAAGATCTGTTAAGGAATAGGCTAAACGTGTTGTTCCTTCATTCACTATATTAAATAATATAATCTTTGGAGTTTTTACCTACTAGTTTACTTTCAACCCCACATTAGATAGGTATAGGTCAAGAAATTATTTTAATCTCAAGTACCCCACATGCCTCAAAGGTATTCACAACACCCATAGCAACTTTTGAATAAACATTTAACCAATAGAAGACTACAATGTTACCATGTTTTCAAATTTTGAGCCAAGTTAAACATGTGGAGGAAGCAAATGTTGAACCTGTCGAAGGAGCCATCAACCAATTGGTTCCAAAAGACCAAGTTAACTTAGGACTTTGAGGTAGCATTTCGAGGACGAAATGTAGTTTTCAAGGGGGGACAATGTTACCCATATTTAACAATAGGTGACCTAATAGGTTGAAAATGTAAACACATTAAACTTAACATGTTATTTAACCTAACTTGTAGCATTAACCTAACTGATTATTGAACTTGGTAGGTAATATTACTACTAGTTTAAGAAGACGTTGACAGTTTAATCAACTAGTAGTTTATAAAAACATGTGGCAAAACATGTAGTTGAACAAGGTGTAGCTTTTTGAAATTTTGGACTGTCAATTTAAGTATTGGTTATTGATTGTTTACAATGGTCAATTATGATTGTTGTATTTTGAAATAGCTAGTATAAGACTAGGAAAATAGATTTGTTTGAGGACTTTTGATTTTGTGTTTTATTCTTTCATTTTTGGAACATGAATCATTATCTTTTAGCCAAATTTTTTCAAGCTTTTAGTTTTTTGTGTACATTTTAGTTTAGGATTTGTAGTTAATTTTATTTTTATTAATTTTTTTGCATGTGCCTATTGCTGTAAAAAAAACCTATTGCTAGAAATTTAGAAACAACCTTAATGAAAATAGAAAAAACCGTTAACAAACACCTTCATAGTAGACTCAATTGTATTAACCTAAACATTATTAAGGTGCCAAAACCACTCTTGGGTTCATTCAAAATCTTGTTTCAAAATTTTTACAAGCATGCCTTTTGGAATAGTGTGCGGCTTTGCTTTCTCTCAATCAACCTTTTCAGTGGCAATGGTAATTGTTTGAAGCTATGGTGTGGAAGCTATTGATTTTTGAATCATTTTTCAATGAAAATTGAATGAGATCGAAATTGAAAAACCTATTAGAATTCGGGTGTCCTTGGTCTCAGTGGAAAGCCCTCCACAATTAAAATTTAATAGAATTTTTTTGCTGGAAATTCAAACAAATTGCAAAAATTGGATTTGGAATGAAAAATCAGTTGAGCCCCTGATGTGTTCACACTTGGGCCAACAGCACTACTATATATCATCCAGGAGAGTTACATACCACACAGAAATTGAATGGTGGGAAGCGAACTCCCGATCGCAAAATCCACAAATTCCAGATCCAAGAACTGTACCTACGCGGAATCGTTCTCATAGGCTCGGCACATGACTCTTTCCGAGTTTAATCGGTTTTCCAAACCTAGTCGATGGCCCAACCTAGTCACTAGTCCCTACCTATTCGTCTCCGGTTTTTCGCGGAAGAAATGTACCGAACCTATTCCCGAGCCTCTACATCCGAAGCTAATGTTTCAGAGCCTATGTGGCTAGGTTTAGGGATCAGGCTAGGGATCGAGGGTCTTGCGTTTCTCTCTCGCTGCGAGGCTTTTATTCGTGTTGCCACAGGATTTTCAGGCGCGGGAATCTTAGCTGCAAATGCCACTGGAGTTCTTTTAACGGTGGCAGACGGTGTTAGAGCAGCGATTTTGAGTCTCAGTTTGGAAATTGAAGCAATCTGAAGTAGTTGAAATTGGTGGAGTATTTAGTCTGGCAAGTTTTCTGTACTTTTTTCTTTTTCTTTCCTTTTTTCTGAAGTGTTCAGCTGCAATCGGTCGATTGTTTCTCGGCAATAGCCACGTCTTAATGAAGTTTTTGAGAAGATTTGATTAGCGTCTGTTTGTTGAAGTGTTGCCATGCGATTTTCACGAACGGAATCGGAGCTGCAGATGCCCTTGGAGTTCTTTTAACGTCGCGGACGGTGCAAGAGCAGCAAATTTGACGAGTTGAAAACGGTGGAGTTTTTATCTGGCACATTATTCTTTTTTTCTGAAGGGTCCCTTGGCAATCGCTCAATTGTTTCTCGGTAATGGTTAGGTCTTAAAGGAAATTTGTGAGTGTTCTCGGAAGCCGTGACTTAGAACTTGCGGAATTATTTGGTTTTGCAGCGCGAGCTAGCGAGGGGCGGTGGTGAGGTGAGAGAAAGAGAAGGAAGGAGGAGATAGCGCCGTCGACAATCCCTTATTAGCTTTGGCAGTCATGGATCACGCTGCAGATGCCATGAGGACTGATTTGATGACCATTACTAGGCATGTGCTGAATGAGCAGAGCAAATTTCCGGAGGCCCGCGGTGATCTTACCATTCTCCTCAACAATATCGTGCTCGGTTGCAAATTCGTCTGCTCCTCTGTCAGCAAGGTCTGGTCTCTCAGCCCTGTTTTGGTTAACTCAACAGGAGATGTCTATCATATTGTTGCATTGTTGGAATTGGTGTGTGTTATTGCATCCAGCAAGATCTACTGTTTGTCCTATATGCCGCTACACCTTTCTGTTGATTCCCTATCGACATGGACTCTTAGCTCACTCAGTCACTGGTTCTGCTGAGTAAACACCTCAGGAGTTTTGCTTTTTCAGCGCTTGAGATTCTTGTCAATGGCTTGTGCCTTGACTCAACTGTTAGAAGTGTACTTCCTGTCGCCATATGTGCAATTCTTGATGCGGAGGTATATGATTTCTTCTTGGCCATATTTTTATGGTTTTAAGTACAAATTTGGATTTCAACATGCATTCTTCCACAAACTGTCATTCACCATGCTTCATCTCATGTACTTTCCAGGAGTTCTGAGTCTGTATAAGGCCTGGACATATACTTTGATGCTGTAAGTGAATAGAGCACCTTGCTTGGAACTGTCTAGTTTCTCCAGAGTAACTTTTGCTTTGGAACCTTGCATTGCTTCACACCAGAGACTCTCCACTGTGTCTCTTGAGTGTCAGCCAAAATCATGGATGAATCTTCCAATAACTTCCAGAAATATGACAGAAACTCACTCAGGATGCAGAGTTTTATTATTGCAAAAATTCTTGGGCAGTTTATCATACTCGTCTAGACCCACTGTATTTCAGAAATCAAGTTCAGGCCAATACAAGGTTATTTTAAATTTCAGAAATAGTTTCTGAGAGTCTTTTTGTTTGTTGGCACACAGTTACAGAATCCTTGGATTATAATTTGTTTCAATTCATAGCATTTTTTTTCTAGTGATCTGACTGACCAGCTCCTGTAATGGAAACATGTTGTTTGGGGCATAACCTTGTGCTCTGTGCTGTGTATTTTCCTGTTTATACGAGATTCAGATGCAAGAGTTTGATGCTGCATGTCATTCAACCAAAAACCTGTACAATCAGACAGACCTGTTGTGAAGAATGCTGATCTGTTGTTGGGATTGCTGCAGGCTGGGCTGGCAAAGCTTATTGGTCTGGCAGGCAATACAAATGTCCAGGTTGAGCTTCCTGCCTCTTGCAGTTTCCCTCACTCTTAAGCACTGTGACACTGTCACTTATTTTCTCCAAAACTGCATCTAATCTACTAATCAGACTCACTGCCCATGGTGTTACAAGTGATCATCTGAGCATTGCATTCATCTAATTCCCAGAAAGGGAAGCATGTATTACATTGAACTAAACTTTGATATTGGCATACACCTCTTCAAGCCCATATTTGTGTTTCTCATTGTTTCTGTAGCTCTGTGAAATTTAAGTATCTCACAGATCCTCCAAAGCAGATCATTTCTTTACTTCCAAAATGTTGGAATTTGAGTGTATAGCATGGCAGAAGGCTAGGTATAAAGGGATCCAATTACACTACAAATGATCTATTGACCAACCTTTGTAGTTGAACTGAAGAATCTGTGACTTGAAATTACAGGGTGAGGAACAGAAGAAGCTGGATATACTATCCAATGATGTATTCATCAATGCACTTATTAGCAGTGGTCGTACTGTAAGTTGCTATTCACTGCTCTCCTCTATTGCAAGCATGCTGCTTGTCCTGGTTGTTTAGTCATTGCTTGAGAAAGATGACTCATTTGACTCTGCAAGAACAGTTGTTTAATCATTGCTTGAGAAAGACGTCTCACTTGACTCTGCAACAACAGACTATAGTCACTTGATGTTGATGACAATAGGAGCTTGTCTGTGTGTTCTAGAAGGGTTTCCACATTCTTCTTTTTCACCTGCAGCTAATTCATATCCTTGAATCCTTTCTTTCAATCAGAAACCATGCATGGGGGTAATATTGGTGAGATTGAATTGTGTTGGAGGAGAGGCTGGGTCTCTCTGTTTACTTGTTCTCTCCCCATCCTTATGTTTGCTTTGTAGAGCTTCATGATTTGAACCTTAACTTTGGAACATGTTACAGAATGTCCTAGTGTCTGAAGAGAATGAGGAACCAATCATCGTGGAGGCTTCTAAGAGGGGCAGGTAAGGGTATAGTTACATCATAATGACCCTCTCCAAGTGTAACGACTGCTTGTTTTACATGTTTTTAATCAGTAAACTAACTTAATATGGAAAATGTGATGTATTTTTACAACAATGTCTGATTTATGACATTGTAACGCTTTGACAAGTTTGAAATGATTTTAATGAGTATAGAGTACCCAAAAGCACTTCTTTCAGATCATAACTAATTCTTTTAAGCACAATTTAAACAGTGTAACTAGCGTAAAAATGGACGAACTGACCAATCCCAATCTGCCACATAAACCAATCAGTTTGTTTACAAAACTACCTATTCAGGATATAGGAGGTGCCAGCGGGTCATTATATCATGTTTAACCTGTGAATTGTTGTTGTGCTCCATTTATGCAAAGGTTCTGCATGTTGAAAAGTTGGATTCTCCTAATAGCTTATGGATTGTGTGCACAGTGTGACTTTTGCAGTCTTGCATTTAAATTTTGTTGTCTTGCAGGTATTGTGTTGTTTTTGACCCACTTGATGGATCCTCAAATATTGATTGTGGTGTTTCCATTGGCACGGTAATCCAAGCAGTTGCTTTGGCCTTGCAGCAGCAGTATTTGTCTAGCTTGTGAGGTCCTAATGTCTCTTTCAGGAGGCAGTTTTAGCAAGTTGGAAAGAGAATTAGGAAGTGGAAAGTGAGGAACAAGCTAAGGAGACTTGTCTCCTTAGCTTGTTCCTCAAAATTTAGCTTGTCTCTTTAGTATGGGTCTAGCTTGTGAGATCCTAATCTCTCTTTCCAGCTTGCTAATGTCCTTTTAGCTTGTTTCCATTGTGGTTGATGTTTAATGTATCCATCATGTATCCAGTTTGAATGAGGTGCAGCAGTGCTCTTGAAGACTTACATGCATCCCCCTGCTGGCTGCAGATTTTTGGAATCTACATGCTCAAGGAGGGAAGTGCAGGAACACTTGAGGATATATTGCAGCCTGGGTCCACCATGGTGGCTGCAGGGTACTGCATGTATGGTAGCTCTTGCACTGTAAGTTTCTCTATCAATAGAAAAGTTGGATGCTGAGAACCTGAAACAGGGAGTGTCTGGTCAAACCTTGGTTATTGACCCATTTTTGTATCATTTAGCAGAATCTGCATGCAATGATCTGTGAGTCTTTTGGAACTGTGGTTCCCTGCAGAGGCAGAACTTGTTCTAAGGATTATTTAAGTGAACATATGATTGATCGACTAGTTTTGGCATGAGAGATGGCAAGGCCGAGGCTGTTTATCCGGTCATTGTGTCTCACATTGCAAAGTGGTTTGCAGTTTGTGTTAAGCACAGGTGCAGGTGTAAATGGCTTCACTCTGGACCCATCACTTGGAGAATTCATCTTGACACACCCTGATATTAAGGTAGTCCATATTCTGTGGAATCAGTAGAGGGAAATTGATGTCAGCTGTGCATGGTGTGTTAGGGTGGATGAACTAAGCTGATTCTTATATAAGTATGACAATTGACATTGCCAGATTTGCACTTTTTCCATGGAAATGTGTATAAAGCAATCTGAGAAATTGTTCTTTGTTGTCAATTGTTGTAATCAGAAACTTGTGAAATTGAACCTTGATAGGGATTAGTTTTTCCTCCTCCTGTGGTTATATCCTCTCAAATGCATGCTATAGGGGATTGATGTACTTCAAAATTGCTTGCAGATCCCAAAGAAGGGAAAGATCTACTCTGTAAATGAAGGAAATGCCATGAACTGGGACAAGCCCACAACATTGTAAAGCCTTCTCACTTCTCATGGTTCTTTGTTCTAGGTATGAGTGGTGAACCAGTAATTGATGGCCAACAGTGTCAGGGTTCTGAGCTTGGGCAAATAGATGTATCTAGTTTGAAGACAACAAGTTACAGCAATGCAAGGGGATAATTGTTCCATAGACACATGATCCTAATGTGGAGAGTTATGCAGATATGTGGCAAATTCAAAATTTCCAAAAGATGGGACATCTCCCAAGTCCTTGCGTTACATTGGCAGGTAATCACAAATCAAACTCCAATCTTCAAAAAGTTCTGTAGCATATTAGTGGAGAAGCAGGTAACTTTATTGGCCCGATGTGATTGTTTCTTGGCCTCTAGTAAAGTGACTTTTTCCTATAAGGTACAAATCTCACTGACTGCAGCTCTGGTCTTTTGTTGGATGGAACTCTTCGGTGCAGCATGGTGGCAGATGTGCACAGAACATTACTGTATGGCGGTATCTTTATGTACCCTGCTGATAAGAAGAGTCCTAATGGCAAGCTTCGGTATAATACTCCCTTTTCTTGTCAGATGATGATGGTTTTTACTTCATATCAGAGCTCAATTGGATTATGACAAGGACTGGAGCAGTGCATGATACAATACAAGAACCCCTAGAACATCTATAGATCAGCTTTGCAACTCAAGGAAAAGCAGGGATGGCTCCCTGAAATACTGTATTAAAGAGTGTGATGTCTGGTCCTATGGAGAACATGGATGACCTTGTTGCATTTTCTCTTTACGATATCATTGCAGGGTTTTATACGAGGTCTTTCCTATGTCATTTCTAATGGAACAAGCTGGTGGTCAGGCATTTACTGGCAAAGGACGGGTGTGAAATCTCCTTCCTTTTTACCATTTGAATTGAGTTTTGTTTTGGTTGTGTGGTTCAGTTATATAACATTGATCGATTTTCATGCAACTCCTTTTTGCATTCAATGTAAGTAGCAGTCTCATTATCAATGTACCCACAGTTTACTTGGAAAAGGAGATCTCTCATCACTGTTTTTCCTTATTCTTGGTGATGACAGGCATTGGACATTGTCCCGAAAAAGATCCATGACCGATCACCCATTTTCTTGGGAAGCTATGATGATATTGAAGATATCAAGAACCTGTATGCTAACGAAACCTCTTAGAAGGGTCTTCTTTCCCCTCACTTTTTATCCAAGCATGATTCTGAAACTGAATTGGTTACAGGACTAGTGTTTTATCCCAGCATCAAAGAGTAGCTGCAAGGGTGGTGGAATTCTGAAACTGAATTGGTTACAGGACTTCACATATTTTCCATTTTCATTGATGCAATGTAATTGAACTGAGTTCATAAATTAAACACATCTGCTTTGAATCAATTGACAGATCAGTACCTTAATGGATTGGATGGAAACTGGGTCTGTGAACATGTGGAACACAAGGGCCAGATTTTCATTTTACCTGCACTAAAGGTATTAATATCCAAGTATAGTGCAATGCTTTAAATTAAGGGATTCCAAAACCCAAAAAATCTATTTATAAACAATTCTTATGAATTCAGACTAGATAAATTGTGTTATTTGACATTGCAATTTCTTTGTTTGAAAGGTAGTACTCATTTTGGGTTAATCAAGGTGACACCTTCCAAGTGCTTCAACAAGAAATTGTAGACCAATCATCACAAAAAGGTTGAGGGTTGTGATAAATTGTTACTAGTTACTAGTTCTTATTTTGAAAGCTTTAAAGCAGGTTATTTTGATCATTGATTTTCCACAAAGAAGAATCCATTCTTTTATAAGTATGAAAGCTTTGGAAAGAAAAATTATGTTGGCTCTCTTCCCATGGTTTCCACAACCCCAAAACTGAACACACTTTGAAATGCTTTGGCCCCAAGCCTCAAGCTTGCATTGGGAAAATGCATGAAAATATGAAGCTTGCACTGGGGATAAGGATTGAAAATATGGATTGGGAAATGTGTGAAAATACCAAAAAAATCCACTACAAACAACATATTTAAAGACCAAGGCGAGGCAATAAATTATTTTGTCAATGCATGAACAAAAAGTAACTCAACACTGGTTAGAAAAGATAAGGTTATGGAATTGAGCAAAAAAGGTGAGTTCATGGTCCAAGTCAAGTCATCCAGGTTAATTGTGAGGGCACATTGCAAAATCATCTTGTATTTAATTTAATTCATTGTTCTTGTTTAGAGTTTGCCTCACAAATGTAGGGATATTAGATGCTAGGCTTACCTTCCATTCCATGTCCTGAAAGGGACCAACTAGTTTTTTATTGAGATTTTGAGTCTCCACATAAACATATCCCCTTGCATTATTGGAGTCAAAAGGTGATGAAAAATCACTTGTTGCAATAATTGATTGGTCAAAAGCAAAAAGTTCATCTCAAAGCCAAAGCATTGATGAATATTCCACTATGTCAAATCCTATATATTAAAGCAACAGTGTCTGTCTGTGTGGGCAGTGCTTGGAAGATTCTTCCAGTCATTGCCCGTTCCTGTGGTGTCTGTCTGTCTGTGGTGACAAACAGGGCAGGGCAGGGCGGCCAAGGCAGCCGCTGCGGGGGGCCGGGCGAGGTGCCATTTTTATTAAAGAAATCCTTGGGGAAAACCGGGGGACCTACATCTAATCAAACAAAAATACAATTTTTAAAAATATATATTTTCATTATAGAACATATTAAAAAAAACTAGAATCTTTTTGAAAAAGAAAATAAAAAGAAAATAAATAAATAAATAAATACATAAAAATAGAAAAAATTGAAGATAAACAAAATAAGAATAGAAAAAATAAAAACATGAAACAAACATAAACCCAAAAAAAAGTAAAAACTATAAAACTATAAAAAAAGGAATGGAAACAAATGAAACAAGGAAAGGGAAATATAGTAAAAAAAATTTTAAAGAAAAAAAAAATTCCAAAAATGAATAAACCAAATAAAGAGTAAAAAAAATAAGAAAAAATAAAACTTATAAATATTGAAGAAAAACCCTACTTGAAAAAGAATGAGGTGTGTCTTCTTTCTCTAAACTTCAAACTTGCATCCAAATAAATATATATATATAAATGAAAAAGAAACACTTTATTTTTATTATACAAAATAATAATAAAAATAAAAAACACATAAAAATAAAAAAAAGTTAAAAGTTTCTAAAAAAAACTAAAACATGAACCAAGTTTAAAGAAACCAGGGGACTTCACAGTGGCCGAAGGTCGTGTGGGCACCCACTAGTGACATTAATGCACACTTTTGTGGGGTCGTTAGAAAGGACACATGGTGTCCCACTATTGATGTGGCAAGTTGGACAGGGGATGCACGTGTGCACATGGACAAACGCGGGAAATTTGAATTGTGAACTGGTTTAAGGTCTTTTTCTTCTCCTCGACATTTGGGACTTCCGTTTAAGTCAATGTGAGACTGTAGACCTGTCTTTTATCACTTTGTGTACACATTGTAGATCTAACTGATGATGAGTTCTACTGCATGATCAAGCTTGTACTCATAACAAAATTTTGTTGCACTAAGAGTTTGTATTGTGAAATATAATTGCAACATGGCCAAAGAAAGAGGAGAGAAAACTTAGGAGTAAGATTGATATCAAGTTTCTGCCATGAGCCCTTGTGGAGTTCAAGGACCAAAGAAAGCTTTATTTCTAGTTTGTGAGGAAATTGAATGGCGAAGGAATAAACCCAAAAATAGAGATCCCTTCGCATCTTGTTGCAAAGTTAGATATTGAAGAGGTTTTCAAACTTGGTTGTACTGACTTGAAATCCACTAGTCCGCATCTACATCTTGACACTAAACAAGAATTGTTGAAGTTGTATTGGTAGGTCTTCAACATCCCTCACATCACAAACAATGAGTTTAGTGTTTGGTTTGTGAAAGGGTACATTACACAAGAAAAAGGTGTAAATATAAATCGGGCAAAAGTAGCAACTTCAACCCTGAGAAAGAAAGCTTGCAAAGGAAGTGCACATCATAAAAAATGGTGGATCAATTGATATTTCTAATTTGGGTGCTTTTGGGGAGGTTTTAGGTAAAATTGATGCATTGTGCAAATCTGGATTTCCTATTTTAACTAGTGAAATGCCAATAGGAAAATGTCCATTTGGTGTCTCACTAGCAAAGTTCTTGAAGGTTGGTGAAGCAATTTACTGAAGTGAAACAAGGCAAAGGTTTCGCATTTGGAGGGTGAGAAAAACAAGTTTATTGAAAAGCTCATAGGGCGTCAATGTAACATGGAGTATTGTTGAGTGGCTACACTAGAAGCATAGGATGCCATCACCACATTTGAATGCAAGTTACAACAACTCACACATTAAATCCTCCTACTCAAAAAAATAAATCAAACATATAATATTTTTTGCATTTGAAACATAATTGTATGAAGTCATTTTCTTTTCTATTATTGCTTTTGGGAGTCACATGGTTTGATTTCTTGTTCGTGGTTTAGTCTTCATATGCACTATCGATTGATGTAATAGTTTTGGTGTTCTAAGGTTTGAAAAATTGCTTCAAATGTATGGGCCTACATCTTGAATCTATTCATGTTGAACTTCAATGTATCTCAATAACAAATATTCAACTTCAAGTCAAAGATATTTTGAATCAAACAATGGCAAGTTTGCAATCAACTTGCTAGTAGCACGATGTTTTACACAAGCAAGTGGACTACAATAAAACTATTGCTTAAAGGGTGTAAGAAGACGTGTTGTAATGGGTGAGGCCCACTTGCAAAGAATGAAATGAAATGCTTGAAAATGGAAAGCACCATAATTGTGGCCCATCAAGAAATCCAAGCATTGGGGATCAAAGCAAAATAAAGTAGACATAAAAAGTAGATGCTTTCACTTCAACCATGCACCATTCATATAACTACCATAAAATAGCATCAAATTAGGTGAAAGTATGTGTCAAGTAGTATTAGTTTGCTATATTGAGTTTATAAAAAATAAATTTAAAAAAATAAAAGCAAATGAATTTTTAAAGTACATTTGAAACCAATTGAAAAATGTGTTCAAACCTATTTTTTTTATATAAAGATTCATGAAATTGATATGTAATAAGTTATGAAATGAAGATCAACTTTTGTTTTAACAAGTCATAAAAAAAAATTATTTCCTTTTTGTAATAACCTACTTGACACCTACTTAAAACCAAAAGCCCACATTGAAAAGTAGACGTCAAATATTACTTGTATTTTGAAAAACCTACTTTAAAACTATTTTTACAATTTGAAATATGAAAATCAATGCACATTAATGTAAACATATATTACTTTTAATTTTTGAAATGGAACCATTCAATGTTTTACAATTTTATAATGGGTTTCATTGTTATTTTAAATTTATTTGTTCCAATTTTGACAAAGTAATAAAGTTGTTCACTTTATCTTGTTTACACCCTTGGAGGTTGACGAAAAAACTATCCAGAGATAGCTTTAGGCCATGAAAAATGAAAGGGGAAATTCAATGTGGCCTTCATCCATGTGTGGAGGTAAATTCAAATAACTTTAGATACCTACAAATCAAAGCTTGTGGATTTTTTTGTTAAAGGTTATCATTGTCATGACATTGTAGTAATGTCTTGCAAGCACACTTTCCACCCATTTTTTTTGTCCACGGTTTTATGGGACAACAATATATGCTACGTTTGTGGGCATGTGCTACATCCTAATTGGTGGAAAAGTTTTCGCTTTCATGGTGATGATAATATTCATGACTATCTAATTTGGTGTTTTAATGTTAAGCCATAATGTAATTATTATTATGTGCTTCAAAGGAGAAAAATGCAAAGGGTAGGTTTGACACATCATTTTTTTAAAAGCTAGGTTTGTTGTGATGAATCTTATGTTGTTGTTTAGCATTTGAAAAAGGGGGGAAGCTTGACAATAAACCCTAATTATAAGAAATTGAACGGCAACATTTTTTTATTGCAGTGGAACTATTTCCTCCCATAGGATTTTATGCTAGACATTTGGGCATATTATCCAAGTCCACTTTGTTTATTTGGGCATATTAGGCAAAATGTTCATAACATGACTTTTGTCGATGCATGATAATGTTATCTAGTTTGGGCAATGTTGTGTTGAAACTCCATGATCTATATAGATTTAAGTTCAAAACACAATTTGTTTATTACGGCCTTGATTGATGATGGCTTTTAAACTACTTGTGAAATTTTAATCATGTTTATGAAAAGGCTAAAAATCTAGTGCAAATATGCAAAATCCTATGGTTTATAAACTCCTTATTATCTCTTAGTCCTATTTCTAAAATTCAATGCTTGTATGTGGCAAAGATGTGAATATAAGGTTGAAACAAAACCAACTACAATGGATGCTAGAAATAGATCCTGGAGCTAGATCTAGCATCTATTGTGGGTTTCTTTTTGAAATTAGTTAGACTACATGTGTTTGTTGTTATAAACATTGAACTTCAATAAGTTTTACAAACACATGCACCATTATGAAGCTTTGGACAATATTTTTGTCCTTAAATCATGTACTCATACAATATATAATTAACTAAAGCCCATTTCAAATCATCTATTTTTCCAATTTTATATCATTGTGTATTGCATACATTACATTATAGATGAAAATATAATGCAATACTACCATGTTCAAATATTTTACAAAATTCATTTTCCAAAATTTCTCAAATTAATGTTAATGAGTTAAATATCAATTCTAAGCTCAAAGTGTGCCACATATGTTTAATGTTCATATTTATATGACATTCTAAAATTGGTTTCTAAGATAACTAAACTATTAATTTCATGTAATTTTGTATATGTGTGGAATTTATCTATATGTAGCTCATAAACAAAAAGTGTTTTAGTCTTCCTTATCTTCTCTTTTTCATAGTCTTTGAGATAATCAATGGTCCAACAACATTGAAGTTCAATCATAACCGTAACATTTTGCTATACATAACGTCAATCACTAGATAGTTCTCTTGATAGAGTTGTATTGCCAATAATAAAACTTCACTTATTATCAAATTGTCCATTTGTGTAATCAATTATAATCCACATGTACATGTAGTCCAATGTCCAAGTTTCTTGATTAGTTAATTACATGTGTTTGGTGTTATCACAAAATAGATGGATTACAATGTTTTTTCAATCCCCCCTTGCTAGTAGCTTCTTCATATGCAGCTTAGAAGTTAACATAACATCCTATAAATAAGTCACTACAACAATGTTTAACAATTTTTATTTCATTGTTTACATGTTTACAACATTGTATTGAAATAGTCAAAGATGGAGGACATTGGTTAAACGAGTAGGAAGCCTAAAGCACAAAGCTTCCCATCAACTTATCAACATAGTGGTTTGTCAAGCTACAACAATACAATGTCACACACTTGGCCTAGAACTTTAGTTCAATAATCAAACAACTTTTAAGGTTCCTAATATGACATTTATAACCTCATTTGTAAGTTCATAGGTAGCATAGCTCCCCTTCACAACATGATGTGTAGGTGGCATACAAAATTTTGAAATCAAAACCAAATGGGAAAATATAAATGCTAAAGGCTTATCATCTTGAAGTTGGTAATAGCAACTGCCCACTTGCAATTGTTGGTACCAATAACCTCAAATAACCATGTCACTATTTTTCCACTCATTCCCATTAACATCTTTGAATAGCCGCAACATGGGGATCCCTTTCAACTAACATGAGCCATAAGGGTCAAATTAGTTGCATGAACTATAATGTGATAGAGATAGGTTGTCAATAATCCATTCACCCCCAATACCGACCTTAAACTCTTCATCTAAATCATACATCATCTTGTGCACCTTTAAAATGTTTTTAGGCCTTAAATAAGTCAATGTCAATTCATGCACATGTTTTTTGTTGACACATTCAGTTATTGGAACCCCTTGAAAGTAACTCATGCAAAAATAAGAAGTTACTAATATTGACAAAAAGTCTTTGGACAAGATAGATCATACTTGATGCTTAGCCATGCTATCCTTCACGGTCTCACACTCATAAGTCCTCCTATCAATGTCTCCCACTTTCACTTCATGAAAAAAATAAAATTATGTGTCATAGAACATTTAGACGAACAACATGATATTTGTTCACCTCAAATTTCAAATATGCTACCACTTCAATTGCATTTTGAATCTTCCTACTTCAAGGTTTAATATATATATTTTTTTGTATTTCTCGTTTTAGTAATACCCCTACCCCATCCACCTCCACCTTTCCATGCCCAAAATTTTTTAAATTAGCTAGCATCCCCCCAAATGGTTGTTATATATAGTGAATTTGGGATATTGTGGTACAAAATACCATACACATGCAATCTAAATTTGGTCTAAACACCCACTTGTCCATACAATATGTTGTTTGGAGTGCACCTTCCAACATGTAGGCTCCAAATGAAGCATGAAGGCATGTTGGACATATAGGGAATCATGACTCAAGCCATTGAATATATAACAACAAACCTCTTTTATGATAGTAGAATTTGGATCAATAGGGTAAACTACAAGGTTGTGTTTATAAATAATGTGCACAAGAATATTCACTTGAAAGTTATGTTAGTGCATATTATGGATTTCATTCTAAATCTTCAATGTGTAATTTTTGGAAAAAACAACACATGACAAAAATTGTATCATGGGGTAAGTTTTCTAAACATTGTTTGAATTGTGTTTCTTACCACTTAACAACATAGTTGTGAAGGACAAACTTGTTAAGATGTGGCTTGAGATAATCCAATGTTTAAAGCTTTAGGTTGGGTTTCATGATACTCCATTTTTTGAGCTTTTAAAAACCCATCATCATTTGTCTTTCCTACAACCTCATACCAAATGCTTTTACATTGAATTAATTTTTCATAGTTGAGCTCCTCTAGGCACACTTTAAAGTGTTGGAACTCCAAATTCAAGACAAAAACCGTCAAGGCAACACTTTGCATGCCAAAGGGACAATGCAAGTTTAGGACAAAACACTAATGCCCATAGGTGAGTCAAACCTTTGAAAACAACTAGGTTTACAAAGCACCTAATTACGTTTGTTGTATGTGATCATTTTCTTGGGTGTTGCAAACTTTAGTGCATGTACAAGCACAATTATCATGATGAATGCCTTAATCCTTTTCCCGCATGTCATTCATTGCAAGTAAAAGCTCCTTCAACTTTATGTGATAACAGTAACAAGTGTTCCAATGTGTCAATCGATGCACAAACCATGGTCGTAACATTTGGAAAAATGTGAACATAATGGGGACTTCAAGATGGCTAGCTTTAAATGTTGTAAAAAACTCCAATTGCACATACACAATACAATGGCCATTAATTAGTTCTCGTTAGTCATGGAAACTAAAGAAACATGTGGCTCCTAAAGTTTTAGATCTTAGATAATCAAACATGTCTAACCCATACATGTTGTAGCTTTGTTCAAGACAAATTATAAGGAGTCCAAAACCAACAAACTTCCAAGCAATACACATAATTGCATTAACTTGGCTTGTCTAAGTCAACATCAAGGACATGCCATGGCTAATATTTGGAACAAATATTGGAACATATTTACAAGAACTTTACATACACATAGTACAATGGCCATTAGTTAGTTTTTGTTTGATTGCATAGTCATGGCAACTAAAAGAAAGATGTGGCTCTTTACAATTTCAGTTCATGGATAATTGAGTAGGTCTAACCTAGACATGTTGCAGCTTTGTAGAAGGATAGTCACAAGGAGTCCAAAACCAATAGACTTCCAAGAAATACACATAAATGTAATTCATTTCTAACTTTTACTACTTATGAATTTGATAGATTCTAAAATCTAGAAATAGAAATTACCATGTTCTTGGTCTTTCTTGGGGTATCTTATAACTTACCAATCAAATTAGATAAATAAGGTGATGATTTGTGAACAAAACATAAACTAGGAATGTGTCGATGCACACATACACATCATTGTGACGAAATCAATTGTTATCAACACACCCCACAAGATAACCAAAGTAGACTTTTATTACAAAATTGTATGAACAATAATTCTTGCTAGTATGGGCGAGAAAAGACAACATGTTGCAACACAAATCAACAATAAGTTTTTAAAATTAATTTGTGAGAATAAAACTCCTTGATTGCACACGCATGGAACAAGCTCATAAGTATCATCACCATTTAGTATTTTCTTGCATAATCATAGGCATTGAAGGAAAAATGGCTAAACTAGAATCTCAAATCTTAAACAACGTCAAACATGTGACTTACATTGATAATACTATCTTTGTCATTTTAAAATCAATAAGTGGACCCATATAAAACCATCTTCCAAGTTGTATCAATGTATTACATATGACTGTACTTCACTAATACAACTATTAATTAGCGATGTCATGGAACATGATCGTCCAAAATCCAAGAACATTAGTATTACCAAATTTGGCTTAAGTTGATTTTTTTTTGTGTTCCTAAACTAAATCTTTACATGCATATAAAGTGATGAAAAAAATGTCAAGAATATAGATCTACACAAAAAAAATTATTGTTCAAATGTTAGTACACATTTGTTGTTTCACCAACACACGTGCCACGACATAATGTAAGCAAAAGGGCCCAATGAGCATTTGATGAGTACTTAAGTTAAGATAGAAGTACAAATAGTAACTAGAAAAGCACTTCTCTAACTAAAACATGTGTTTATTCTAATAAGTTACTTATGAAATTAATAAAAAACTAGAAAGGGTATGCTAGTTAAAGACACGTTTTTTTGGAAAGTATCCATAAAGTGTACCTTAATGTATTGAATTCATGATTATTATCCAAGTCAATGATCAACAATTAGAAGTTCTTTGACTTCATTGCATGATATTGAAGAACCACATGCTTTAATATGCATTTAAGTACATTTTTTGAGATGCAAGTCTTGGAAAGTACGTGTCATAATTTTGCAAATAGAGTTACAAGTACGTGAAAGTAAAACATAAATTAGAATTATTGCACTTCAAGTTGATAAAGGGCTAATGTGTATGGATATAGTTTCAACTTTTCATATTATAATCATAATCTATCAAAGTTTTAATGTAAATGTATTTTGGAAAATTTGAACAACCAGCCGATTTAAAACATACCCTTCATTCACATTCTTGTATATAAATTCTTCAAATACTATGTTCAACTTACAATAAACTTAGTGAAGTGGTCTATGATTTCAAAATGCAATTTAAATAGGTTTGTAATATCTTTTTGAATGTGAATGTTGAAAAGAGACTTTTTTGAAATTAAAAATTTCCTAGGACTACTTTTTAAGCATACTTTGTCATGCTTGAACCCAAAGCAAAGGTAGTTTTTTATATAAGCAATGTACATCTTACCTAAGCAATGTCACCCCTTACTACCAAAATCGTTCATAATGAAACCACTAAACATTGATGCAAATGATTATAATCTTTTAAACATCAAAGGAAATCCTTATAAAAACAGTATACTTCTTCCCTTGAGAAGTTCAATGCTTAATCACAACTTGGAATTCTTAGTGAACACTACACACTATTACAAACCTTTATTGTCCTTTGACCAACTGAGGCAATCATTATATAAATAGTGTTAGAAATATTATTCGTTTATAATTCCCAACGGAGATGAATGTGTTAAACATTCATCAAAAGGATGAATAATATTCTCATCCTTGTAGTAGTTAGGTTAGGTTCAATAGTGGTGGTTAAAGTTTAGAAGTGAAAATTATTTAGGGCTTGGCGGCGGCTATGGTTAGGGTTTGGCGGCGGCTACGGTTAAGGCTTGGCAGTGGCTAGGGTTTGGTAGCGGCTACGGTTAGGCGACGACTAGGGTAGGGTTAAATGGCGGCTACTTTAGGGTTTGGAGATAGTATATAATGGAGTGTTCTTGAGTGGTCTTTCATTCTCTCCTTTCATGATTTTGAGTGCACATAAAACCTTCAAGCCTTGTTAGTTGTTACAAGTCATAGTTTGCATTGTAGATGTTGAAGCATACAACCTTTGTAATCTTTTAGTTAGTTAATACAATCCATTTCATGAACCTTGAATGTTTCATTTCTTGCTTGATTTCAAGTTGTTTCCAATAAATAGTATATTTCTTACCTTATGAAGTTCAATCCTTAATCACAATTTGGAATTATTAGTGAACCATTAGACAACAATGTAAACCATTGTAGTCCTATGAAAACAAAAGGCAATGCTATCTTAAACATTGCATACAATTTTGGTGTTGATTTCATGAACTAGATTAAACACAACACCACGACAAGGGAAACAATCTACATGTAAGCAATAAACATTGTAAGTCCTTTTTTACTACAAAGTAATTTCTTACTAAAACAACATACAAGTATCACCAATAGAAGTAATTTTGTTAATGAACAACAACTAGCATAGTTTAAAAAACAAAACACCCCACTAAATTTAAACAAAACTTCATGACCATTTTGTTTCAATTGTCCAGAAAGATGGTAACTTGTGTAAGAATATCAAACCCACAATACTTCTAAGTAGTGGGAAACATGATTTTCATTTTGCTTCACAAAAATCCATCTTACTACGTCCTTCTAATTAAGAAAATTTGTGGTATGGGTGGTTCAAATTTGTGTTACAATGTCTTTCATAAATTGTGGAAAGGCATAGAACGTCTTTGCCTTTTGTGACTAACCCAAATTGCATCTTGTTGTGTATCTAATTGAACTGATCACTCCAAGGCCTTTGTGATATTCAACTTATCAACCCCCAACACATTGGCAACACCTCTGCTACTACCAATAGATGCATTAGATGCTAACATACATACCATGTCTTTAGTAACCACAAGTTAAGATGATCAAATGAACCCACTAAGTGATCTATGATTTTGATTTCATGTTACCCAAAATCTCTCAATTGAATTTTACAAATTGAAGGTCATTGAGGTATTCAATTAGCACATTTTTCATGAGTATGCTGAAGAAATTTTTCAAAAATGGTGTGATGAATAGGAGGTTCAAAATCCTTTGTGATAGATAATGTATACATATCAAGCTTTCTTGCAACATCTGCTATCACCTTCTATGAGTGCCTAACATAACTATCAAAAGTTCTATATGTGTATTCTTAAATAGAAGCAATATTTTGTGTCTATAATTGTTTTTTTTTGCACTTCACCCTGAAATCCATTTGACCCTTATTACACGTGCAATTTCCATGAATATAACAAAAGAACCTAAGTTCATGTGTACATGTAATCCAAATTTGTTCAAAAAACAAAATAAATTCAATGATACCTTCTTCAAAGGTGAAACATGTTTCCAATTTGAACATTCGCCTTGCAACTTGATCAATGTGTCTCCATGATCATGTGTATAATTGGGGTAAAAGCACACTACGAGTGAACCAATTTTCAGCAAAAATGGGATAGTCGTAAAACTAGGAGAAATACGTTTTTTCTAGGATTGAATACATTCATATTCGAATTTGGCCCCAATATTCATAGCATCAGGTTTTGTGTTTTAGACTAGAATAGAGTACGCTCACTTGTAGTTCATTGAGGCAAGCTTGAACACATTCGTTTAAGTTTGAACTTTTTGACAACTTTTAGGTTTCTAATTTTTCAATGACACAGAGATTTGCAGCTAGCTTTGATTGTGGCTAACATGTTTTGGGGGTGATGGTGCAAATAATGTTGCATGCTTCAAAGGTGGAATACACTATGCATTTTTGCAACATGGAAAATAAGAGGAAGGCTCAAGTCTTAATTTGTGAGTAATAACTATTAGGTATTTATTTTCTTTCTATGTTTCATGCTCATTTGTTTTACATGTCTTGGTTTTCTTTTTTTCAACAATACTAGGAATACATTTATTCTCACTTAATGTTTATCAAAATTGCAACTCCAACTTGCTTTTGGGAATCGTTGCTTTCAAATTTGAGAGCTTTTGAAAGTTTTTTTTTCCCTCTCTTGTTCTCTATCTAAGTGAGTTTTTTTAAATGGCAATAGCTTGAAGACCTTTTTTATATGATTATTTCCAACTTGAAATTCTACTTGTTTTCCAACTATATTTTTGTAGTCAACGACTTATAATTGTTCAAAATACATATTTGTTTTTCAAGGTGCTAGTGCTTTTACTTCATCTTTTCTTTTTTCAAGTTTAGGTGGGTTTTTGGGGTTTGTATCAAAAAGTGCAACAAACTACATAAGAATAGAAGGAGGACTTGTGGCTGGAGGTACAAATGGATAGGTCAACCTACAACAAATCATGGTGAAACATTTCAATGACTTGTGTTTGAAGTTCTAGGAAAAAATTATTTTCACTAAGAGCAATGTATTTGAACTATGTGTTCAATGCTCTCTTGGTCTACCAAGATGTTGTCTTTTGTCCTCAAGTTTTTTTTACAAGCTAAAATGAAGATTGAATTTTGTGCATTGCAGGGCTATGGATGACTAATTTTTCGGTTCATGACTAATTTGAAAATTTTGAAGTTTGATAATTGATGAAATTGATCTCTTTACTCTTTGTGAAGTAAGTACATCCATACACTAGAAGTTGAATTATGCAAATTTAATAGTTTTTTTTTTTTCTACGCTTTGAGCTCAACCAATTGGGTCATGCAATTTATTTGCACAATGTAGGGTTTAGGAAAGTAATAGTTGATTGTTGAAAGGCTAGTGTGCCTAGGTCAAGTTTTTTGAAGCATGTTAGTAATGCTATATGGGAGACCTTGAACAAGGCAAGACATGTCAATGAGAAGTTGGCTTGGGAGGGAAAGGTTGGGAGTGAAGATGAGGTTTTTTTCACGCCACCAAAAAACCCTATAAAAGAAGAAACCAGTGGTAGTGTAGTGTTTAATGGCCAAACTCATTTGGAAGTGAATGAGGCTATGCATGCTTATATTGCTAAGCAATTAACTAATCTAAATATAATTCATTCTTTAAGGTCTACTAAACCTAATCAATCCAAATCAAAGTCATCATTAAAGTGTGCTAAAGTCATAAAAATTGGCGATAAAGAATCCTCCCCAATACCCCCTAAAGTTGGTGGTTATCATGGAAAGAGTCAAGATTTACAACAAATTGTAGAGAGTGATTAAAAAAAAATCTACATTTAAGCCATATAAATCCACCTTTGTGAATTTGAGTTAGGGAATTACCAATCCCCATTTCATTCTAACTATGTTTTGATCCTACTACCACACTCAAGGTTAGAGATTTGATTTGACTCGCAAGTCTATGAGTACTTCAAAGAACAAGCTTCCAAATTTTACTTTCAAATTTTCCAATTCTTGAAAAGGCAATTCAACATTGTCCACTTGCTTTCATGATGGTAATACAAATTTTCTATTGTTTTTAAAGATTTTGTATTTTTTTTCTAGATTAAAAACTTGTAAATCCATATAAGCCTTAGATTTTAATTCCTTGGAAATTATAATGATATGATAGATTATGATTGGATGCAATTGTTGAATTTAGGTGCAATAATCATTAAAAAGGTCAAGTTAATGAGGTTTTGAGTTTAATCTTGGGTTTTATGACTTGCAAGGCAATAGGTCCAGGGGATGTGAAGTTCAATATCATTTTATGTTGAGTTTATCATAATGATTTGCACTAGATCCACAATGATTGGGCATGAGCACGATATCCCATGGTTCCTAGGTATGCAATTTTTTTGTTCAACTTGAATGCTCCTACACTTATCTTTTCCATGTTTTCAAGACTTGGTAACACATAAATTCTTTTGTTGCAAAATCTAGGTTCATAGTGTTATGGCAACAACAAATGTGTTTAACATTTAAACAAAATAAAATGTTCAAACATGGATCACAAAATTGGTTAAATTATAATAAATAATTAAGTAAGATTAATGAAAATTCACATATGCTTCAACAAAATAGATTATATTACCTGCACCAATTTGATGTTTTGTTTTTCTTTTGTGCATTCTAGTATATTTCCAAAACCTAACAACTTTGTATACCATTCTTTTCTTATGCACATGAAACCTTGAACATCCATTTACGAATCCCCGTAACCCCATTTATGTTTACAAAGGTAATGACTTTAATGGTGTCATGGTTTGTAGATGGCCAGTAAACTTGGGGACATGTCAATGGAGAAATGGAAGATCGCTTGCTCTAGCCATCATGACTTATAGTGGTTGAAAGTCATCAAAAATTACATTAAACTCCTCACCTCCCTAGTTTGAAACGAAGCAATGTGTCATCTTTAGACTTGGTAAGCTCTAGCCTAAATTATTCTAGTCTGCCAAAATGACTTGGTGACAATGTACTTATAGTTTGTGTTACAATGATGTAGTATTGGTGGTCTTGTGGGTTTGGGTCAATTCTTTGATGGGTAGTTTTTTACATGAATCATATTTCAAGAACAACAAATGAATGTTGATATAAAGGCCTTTGTATTTCAAACTAATGTGGTTGATGCTTATTGTTATTAGTGGTGTCCAAGCAGGAGTTTTACCTATTGCATTAAAATCATAGTTACATTGCACCAATACTTGTGTGTTTTTTCTTAACAACAAAAAAATTGGTGATTGGTTGGCATTTGCAAGGATATTTTGGTTGGCATTTGTTGGCATTTGCAAGGATATTTTGGTTGGCATTTGTTGGCATTTGCAAGGATTTAAGGTGGCACCTAAAGTAATGCCTAATTTGTACCTTCTACCACCTACAATCTCGACGTAGGGCATATCTTAGAGGTACGATTAATTCTATTTTATTTTTATTGAATTTTTGTGTAAACTAGTTAGTTCCACACCAAAGGCTCAAGGCTGGTCAATTTTGATTTAATTATACTTGAAGAATATTATAGTAATTGGATTGTTGTAAAATTAGGCATCCCATTATTCGAGCCATAAGTATTGCTAAGGCAAACAATAGTGGTACATAACAATCTAGGGTTATCATTTTTTGTCTCATTAGGTCACTCTAAAGGGTTTACTTATAGTTGCCATGGGTGTTGATGTTCAAGGTATTGATTTTATTGTTATAAAATCATAGAAATGTCCCACTTGTTGGGAGCTATTTGTATTTGACTTTGACTATTACTTTGGGTTGTTGGAATGGATTTGGTAACATCATAAGAAGATACCAAGACCTTTGAAATCCAACAAATTCAGTAAGGATAATGTACTAAGTGATGATGAAATAGATAATACCATTATGGACAAAAGTTAATTGAAGAAATTGACAACATTATCAACCAATCATTGAAGAATCTTCCCCTTGATGCTTGTTTTTTCAATGAGTTTAAATATGTGCACAAATTGCCACATGAAGATATTAACCCCCATAGGTTGAAGACTGGGAAGGATGTGTTGGAACTTGAAATGGTTCAAATGTTTCGCCCAACTAGAAGAAGAAGTAAGTATTCCTTTATAGATTTTTGTTGCAACCTTAGCCTTGGGCTCGCGACCAAGGCAAGGGCTTGCAAGGTTGCGAGCCAAGAAGGAAGCCTGAAAGTGAGGCCACATGCTCCCAAGAGTGCAAGAGAGTGTGAGGGAATAGACCTTCACACTCCCAAGGGAACTCCCACATTGGGAGTTGGAATCTCGGTGGACTCCCGAATGTTTAAAAAGCAATTGCAGGGGCCAAAACCCAATGGATTGAAAAGTTTTTTATATTATTAGAAAGTTATTGAAACGTAGATGTTTAAAATGGGCTCTCATGACCCATTTGGACATCTGAAACATAAGTTATGGCCAAAAGAAGGGTCGGGAGTCAAATTGGTAGTTCGATTCCCGACCACTAAAAGTTGGGAATCGACCTGATTTACTTGCGTGTAGGTGGCGTGTGACATATCGTTGAAAAGATCTCGACAAGGTCTACAACTTTGCTTTAGATTTTATCTCAATCCGAGGTCTGAACGCAAAGTTATGGGGCCCCAAAGTTGCAAGAGTCCCAACTTTGGCAATTTCGAGACTCCCATTTGGGAGTCCTGAGACAAAATGCCATTTGGATGTGAACCTTGTGGAGAGGCACAAAGTATACTATAAGGGGGAAGGAGGTGGCTTCCCCCAAGTTTGGGCCATGGTGAGTCTTGTGAGTCCGAATTTGCCCATGGTTCGTCCTAACACCAAAAGTGTTGTAATTATGCACTAACCACCTTGTGTTGGTTTTGTGCAGGTTCGTGTGTGAGTAGTTGAAGTTTTTTAATTCTTCCTAGTCCCATCTCAGAGCTCCAACATGCCCTTCTACCCCTCCAAAGTGCTGCAAGTCAGGGAGTGTGCTCGGATTCCTTACTCTTTCATTGTTTTCAATTTGGACTCACATTTGAGTCCCTTAAGAAGTTGGGAAGTATAATGAACTAAACCATGTTCATTTCAAAACCCATAATGACCTGAAGGTTTTACACATATTAACCTTGATCGGTTAGCAAGGGATTTTGGCAAGATGGAAGCCATTAGTGATACAATGAGAGAAAAATTTGTTGGAACTAGAGAACACTTGTTTACAACAGAAAAAATAGTTGAGGGAAATCAACATTGACATGGAGAATCTTACCTATGAGCTTTGGGTATAGATCTAAGAATTAAAATAAAGATTGGAAACACTTCGTTAAGCACTGAGTAAAATTTCTCAAACTACATATATGGATAACTGGTTGAAGGAGTTTGAAGAATTTTTTTGGACAATGCCTTACTTAAAGTACAAAACCAAACATTGACTGATTAAAAACCCGAAATGGAAGGAATGGTGGCAAAAAATACATGAGATTATAGAATAACAAATTCAAAATAGTTTGGAGATAATTCATGCAAATGAAGAAGCATACCTAAATGAACTAGTTGCATATCAATTACAATTTGATGGCTATATATATGACTGGCTTACTAGTAAACTATGTGAGGTACATGTTACTACTTTTTTTTAAAAATCATTTGTGTAGGTAACGATTATAACTACAAGTTTTTGGAGTGAATTTATTGTCACTACCATTGAGGAACCAAAGCAATCCGAAGAGTAAAATTGGCCATTGTTTCTTGCATTTTTTTTTTGCCCATAGAATTTGTGGAGATGCTTGTTACTCCTAAATGTGTACCATAAGTTATACTAGAGATTGGGGTACAAGCAAAGGTTACCATGATTGACCCTATTACACATGCCTTTGAAAATTTCCAAATTGTAGATATTGTACTAAAGGACACACCTATTGCTGAAAGACCAAGACCACAACCTATTCTTTTGGTTGAATTTGTTGATACCACATGTGAACAACCTATTGATAATTTGACTATTAGAATTAAACATGTAGTTCTAGGTGACTGATTTTAAGGGTGAAATTTGGTTTTCAAGGGGGGTAATGTTAACCCAGTTTTACTGGTTGTTGATAGCAACATGTTAGTTTAAACCTATGACCAATAGTCGTTATAGTTTAAATTCAAGTTTTATTAGCTAGTGATTGTTAATCTAAAAATAATGTTATGTTTGGTATAAATAAAAGGATGTGAAAATTGACATAAAGATCTTATTGGAATTTATTGTAAAACTTTTTATCTTTTGGAACTTATTTTCTTTTTATATTTTTTGAAATTACTTTTTGCTTGTATTTTGGTTTATGTATTAGGATTAGAGGAGAGATTGCGTGGTATCAAAGCAATCACAAGCACATAGAACACACAAGTATGTGAACAATGCTTGGAGTGAGATATCCAACTCCCCTCCAACCTTGCTCTTTATTCCCTTCCCTGTACCACCACATTGACAAACCATATGGGATAACTATTTCTCTCCCTCCTTATTCTAACATGCTTGTGGTACTAACATATCTCAAATCTACCTATGTCTTTGATTACTTGCAACACTTATCTACCACATAGTTTCTAATATCTATCACACCATTATCTATGTTTCATCTGTTGAAGATTATGATGTAGATGAAACATAGATAATAGTGTGATAGATATTAGAAACAATCTAGTAGATAAGTGTTGCAAGCAATCAAAGACATAGGTAGATTTGAGATATGTTAGTACCACCAATATGTTAGAATAAGAAGGGAGAGAAATATTTATCCCATATGCATTGTCAATGAAGTGGTACAGGGAAGGGAATAAAGAGCAAGGTTGGAGGAGAGTTGGAACACTTACTCCAAGCATTGTTCACATACTTGTGTGATCTATGTGCCTTTGAATGTGCAATCTCTCCTCTGATCCTATTGTTTTCAACATCATCTACATCATAATCTTCAACACTCCCAACTTTGCAAGTAATCTAAGACTCCCAATCCCATGCTTCTTGTAAGGTTTTGATGTCGCTCCTTTGCCAATGCCTTTGTCAACACATCTGCCACCATATCTTGAGTTGGGCAATACTTGAGGCCTATT